>Ga0222428_100141_pt1 | contig 88928 bp, 80 predicted proteins | sample 2B5Ametagenome_FD_182471 | JGI IMG/M metagenome (GOLD analysis project Ga0222428, IMG submission 182471) | Enriched microbial communities from leaf-cutter ant dump, University of Wisconsin, Madison, United States - 2B5A (version 2) | ecosystem: Environmental > Terrestrial > Nest > Insects nest >...
TCCACCTCGTTGTGCAGGAAGTAGACCTGCCCGCCGCGCTTCAGTTCGCGCAGCACCGCCTCGCGGATCACGCCCGTGCCTTCGTTGCGCACGAAGGTCTTGATCGCCAGGCGGCGCTGCGGCGCGGTGGCGATGACCGACAGGTCGCGCAGGCCTTCCAGCGCCATGCCCAGCGTGCGCGGGATGGGCGTGGCGGTGAGGGTGAGCACGTCCACCTCGGCGCGCAGGGCCTTCATCTGCTCCTTGTGGCGCACGCCGAAGCGGTGTTCCTCGTCGATGATGAGCAGGCCCAGGTTGTGGAATTTCGTCGATTCGGAAAGCAGCTTGTGCGTGCCCACCACGATGTCCACCGTGCCGTCGCCGATGCCCTTGATCGCCGCCGTGATCTCCTTGCCTGATCTGAAGCGAGACACTTCGGCCACCTTCACCGGCCATTTGGAGAAGCGGTCCACCAGCGTCTGGTAGTGCTGCTCGGCCAGCAAGGTGGTGGGCGCGAGGAAGGCCACCTGCTTGCCGCCCGTGACGGCCACGAAGGCCGCGCGCAGGGCGACCTCGGTCTTGCCGAAGCCCACGTCGCCGCAAACCAGGCGGTCCATGGGGCGGGGCGAGATCATGTCCTGGATGACGGCGTGGATGGCGGCGTTCTGGTCGGCGGTTTCCTCAAAGCCGAAGTCGTTGGCGAAGGTCTCGTAGTCCTGCGGGCTGTAACGGAAGGCATGGCCCTCGCGCGCGGCGCGGCGGGCGTAGATGTTGAGCAACTCGGCCGCGCTGTCGCGCACCTGCTCGGCCGCCTTGCGCTTGGCCTTTTCCCACTGGCCGCTGCCCAGCTTGTGCAGCGGGGCCTCGTCGGCGCTCACGCCGGTGTAGCGGCTGATGAGCTGGAGCTGGCTCACGGGCACGTAGAGCACGGCCTTGTCGGCGTATTCCAGGTGCAGGAATTCCTGCAGGGCGGGGCTGCCGTCGGGGTTCTTGTTGCCCACGTCCATGTGGATCAGGCCCCGGTAGCGGCCGATGCCGTGCGCGCTGTGCACCACGGGGTCGCCCACGTTGAGCTCCGACAGGTCCTTGATAAGGGCTTCGACGTCGCTCACCTGCTCCTGCTTCTTGCGGCGGCGCGTGGTGGGGCCGGCGGCGAACAGCTCCGTCTCGGTGACGAAGTCGATGCTCTCTTCGATCCAGCTGAAGCCCACGGTGAGGCCCGCGGTGGCGATGCCGATCTTCTCCTCGGCCGTGCCCTTGAACTCGGCCAGCGAGTCGAAGGCCGGCGGGTTCACGCCGCTGGCGCGCAGGAAGTCCAGCAGGCTCTCGCGCCGGCCGTCGCTCTCGGCCAGCAGCAGCACGCGGTGCTGCGTGTTGCGAAGGTGGGCGTGCAGGCGGGCGAGCGGGTCCTCGGCGCCGCGCACCACCGACAGGTCGGAGAGCTTCTGGAAATGCGGGTTGTCATCCACGTCCTGCACGCCGGGGCGCAGCGAGAGCTGGGCGTGTTCGTTGGCGCGCGTGTAGAACTGGTCGGCGGAAAGGAACAGCGATTCGGGCGGCAGCGCCGGGCGCTCGGGGTCGCCCTGCACCAGGCGGTAGCGGTCCTTGGTGTCCTGCCAGAAGCGCTGGAAGGCGGGTTCCAGGTCGCCGTGCAGCACCACGGTGGCATCAAAGCCGAGGTAGTCGAACACGGTGGCCGTGTCGTCGAAGAACAGCGGCAGGTAGTACTCGATGCCGGCGGTGGCCACGCCGTTGCCCATGTCCTTGTAGATGCGGCTCTTGGTCGGGTCGCCCTCCAGCATTTCGCGCCAGCGGCTGCGGAATTTGGCGCGCGCGTCGTCGTCCATGGGGAACTCGCGGCCGGGCAGCAGGCGCACCTCGGGCACGGGGTACAGGCTGCGCTGGCTGTCGGGGTCGAAGGTGCGGATGCTGTCGATCTCGTCGTCGAACAGGTCCACGCGGTAGGGCACGGGCGAGCCCATGGGGAACAGGTCGATGAGCCCGCCGCGCACGGCATATTCGCCGGGGCTGACCACCTGCGAGACGTGGCTGTAGCCCGCCAGCGTGAGCTGGGCCTTGAACTTTGCCTCGTCGAGCTTTTGCTTGACCTTGAAGTGGAAGGTGTAGCCCGCCAGGAAGGAGGGCGGCGCCAGGCGGTACAGCGCCGTGGTGGCGGGCACCAGCACCACGTCGGCCCCGGTGTCCTTGTCCTTTTGCGAGATGCGCCACAGCGTGGCCAGTCGCTCGCTGATCAGGTCCTGGTGCGGCGAGAAGGTGTCGTACGGCAGCGTCTCCCAGTCGGGGAACAGCGCGCAGCGCAGGCCGGGCGCGAAGAAGGCCATCTCGTCGATGAGGCGCTGCGTGTCGGTGGCGTCGGCCGTGACGATGGCCGTGGTGCGGCCGCCGGTCTTGTCGCGCTCGGCCAGGCGGGCTAGCAGCAGGGAGTCGGCGCTGCCTACGGGGCGGGGCAGGGTGAAGCGTTTTCCGGGGGAGAGCTTGGGGAGTTCCATGCGGACGAGAAGGGTGACCGGGGAGGGCAATCGGTAATTTTAGAATGCATGGATATGACCGACCCGTTGCTGCAACCCCCGCTCGCGCCCCTGTCGGCCCACGGCCGTTTCTGGGCGCTGGTGCCGTGTGCCGGAAAGGGCTCGCGCGCGGTGGCCGCAGCGGTGCACGGGGGGGCGGCATCGCCGCTGCCCAAGCAATACCACCTGGTCGCAGGGCGCCCCATGGTCCTGCACACCCTCGCCGCGTTCGCGGGCGTGGGCCGTCTGCTGGGCACGCTGGTGGCGGTGGCGCCGGGCGACCGCTTTCTGGACGCGCATGCGCACCCCGCGTACTTCACGGTGGAATGCGGCGGCCCCACGCGCGCCGACACGGTGCTGGGCGGCCTCAAGGCTTTGCTTGCGCGCGGCGCGCAGCCCATGGACTGGGTGCTGGTGCACGATGCCGCGCGCTGCCTCGTCACCACCGAGCAGATCGACACGCTGATCGACCAGTGCGCCGGCGACGGCGTGGGCGGGCTGCTGGCGCACAAGCTGGCCGACACGCTCAAGACCTCCATCGGCGGCCCGGGCGGCGTGCGCGTGGCCTCCACCGTGGACCGCAGCGACAAGTGGCTGGCCCAGACGCCGCAGATGTTCCGCATCGCGCCGCTCATGGCCGCCATCGAGAAGGTGGGCGCCAACGTGACCGACGAGGCCGGCGCCATGGAGGCCATGGGCCTGCACCCGCGCCTGGTGTCGGGCGGGGCGCAGAATTTCAAGGTGACCTACCCCGACGACTTCGCCCTGGCGACCGCCGTGCTGGCCCAGCGCGGGCACGGCACCACGCTGGAGCGCTTTGGCGGCGCGGGCAACGACAGCAGGACGACGACAACATGAATTTCAGGATTGGCGAGGGTTGGGACGTGCATGCGCTGGTGCCCGGCCGCGCGTTGGTGATCGGCGGGGTGGAGATTCCCCATGCCATGGGCCTGCTGGGCCATTCGGACGCCGACGTGCTGCTGCACGCCATCGCCGACGCGCTGCTGGGCGCCGCGGCCCTGGGCGACATCGGCAGCCATTTTCCCGACACCGATGCCGCGTTCCGCGGTGCCGATTCGAGCGTGCTGCTGGCCGAGGCGGCGCGTCGCGTGCGCGCGGCCGGCTACGAGATCGGCAACATCGACAGCACCGTGATCGCCCAGGCGCCGCGCCTGGCCGCGCACATCCCCGCCATGCGCGCAGCCATCGCGCAGGCCGTGGGCGTGGCCGAGGGGCAGGTCAACGTGAAGGCCAAGACGGCCGAGCGCCTGGGGCCGGTGGGGCAGGGCCTCGCCATGGAAGCCCGTGCCGCCGCGCTGGTCTACGCGGCGTAGGCGGCGCCCCTCAGGCCTGCTTGTCTTCGGCGCGGCGCCGGGGTAGCTGGCGCTTGACGGCGGGGCGCTGCAGCCGCTGCTTGGGGTCCGCGCCGTCGGGCAGGCCCGTGGCCCGCTGCAGCTGCAGGTGCGCTACCAGGCCGCCGGTGCTGGAATTGGCCAGCGCGAAGATGCCGCCCATGCGCTGCACCGTCTTGTCCACGATGGAGAGTCCCAGGCCCGCGCCGGCTGCGGCCGTGCGGGCCGAGTCGCCGCGGAAGAAGGGCTTGGTCAGGTTGGACAGTTGTTCGGGCGGCACGCCCGGCCCATGGTCGCGCAGCTTGACCAGCACCCAGTTCTCGCGGCCCTTGGCGACGATGTCCACGCTGGTGATGCCCGTTTCCTCGGACTTGCCGTAGCGCCGGGCGTTTTCCAGCAGGTTGGAGATCACGCGCGCCAGCTCCACTTCGTCGGCCAGCACGTTCAGGTCTTCGGGCACCTGCATGGTGATCGCCAGCTCGCGGTGGTCCTGCACGGCGTACACGCAGGACGACATCACCGCGTGCAGGTTGACGGGCGTGAGCGTCACGTGGTCGGGCCGTGCGTAGTCCAGGAACTTGTCGATGGTGGCGTCGAGCTGCACGATGTCGGCCACCATGTGTTCGCGGGCGACCTCGTCGTTCACGCTCATCTCGGTTTCGAGCCGCAGGCGCGCCAGCGGCGTGCGCAGGTCGTGCGAGATGCCGGCCAGCATCACGGCGCGGTCCTGCTCCAGCTTGGCGAGCTTCTGCGCCATGCGGTTGAAGCCGATGTTCACCTCGCGGATCTCGCTGGTCACCACCTCCTCGTCAAGGTGGCTGGCGGCGAAGTCGCCGTCCTTCACCCGGTTGGCGGCGTAGGAGAGCTGCTTGAGCGGCCGGTTGATCAGCCGCGCGATCACCGCCGCGCCCGCCAGCGACAAGGCGCCGGCCGTGATCAGCCAGATCAGCCAGGTGCGGCCGCCCGCGGGGCTGAAGCGCGAGCGGTCCATCAGCAGCCAGTTGGGGTCGCCGTTGATGTTGAAGCCCACCCACAGGCCTTTTTCGCCGTTCACGCTCTGGGCCACGATGGTGTCGGGACCCAGGCGCTGGGTGAGTTCGTCGGTCAGGCGGTTGCCCAGGGCCGAGCCTTCCAGCAGCTCGAACTTGTCCTTGGGCTCGCGCGGCAGGATGCGCACGCCCTCCTGGTCGGCCATGGTCTTGATGAGCGATACGCGCGCGATCGCGTCGGAATGCACCAGGGCCGCGCGGCTCAGGTTCACCAGCGAGGCGATCTGCTGCGCCGTCTGCAGCGTGCGCGGCTCGAATTCGAGCGCGCGCAGCGTCTGCAGCCACGCCAGGATGCTGCCCACCAGCAGCAGGGCCAGCAGGAAGAAGGTGCGCCAGAACAGGTTGAGCCCCACGCGCGCGCGCTGCTCCCGGGCCCTGCGGAACACTTCGAGCGGGGCGGGGCTGGTGGCGTCGGACGGAGCGGTCACGGAGCGCCGGAAGTCGGATCCCGGCGCGCCGTCGGTCTTGCGCATGAAGGAAAGGCTCAACTCGTTCCGTCCGGCACGAACACGTAGCCCACGCCCCACACCGTCTGGATGTAGCGCGGCGCGGCGGCGTCCACCTCGACCAGCTTGCGCAGGCGCGACACCTGCACGTCCAGGCTGCGGTCGAAGGGCTCGAACTCGCGGCCGCGCGCCAGCAGGGCCAGCTTCTCGCGCGACAACGGCTGGCGCGGGTGGCGCACCAGGGCCTTGAGCATGGCGAACTCGCCGGTGGTCAGCGGCAGCTCCTCGCCGTTGCGCTGCAGCGCGCGCGTGCCCAGGTCGAAGGTGAAGGGGCCGAAGGTGACCACCTCGTTGTCTCCCGAAGGCGCGCCGGGCGCCTCTTGCGCCGGGCGGCGGCGCAGCACGGCGTGGATGCGGGCCAGCAGCTCGCGCGGGTTGAAGGGCTTGCCCAGGTAGTCGTCGGCGCCCACTTCCAGGCCCACGATGCGGTCCACGTCCTCGCCCTTGGCGGTGAGCATGATGATGGGCGTGCGGTCATTGGCGGCGCGCAGGCGGCGGCAGATGGAGAGGCCGTCCTCGCCGGGCATCATGAGGTCGAGCACGATGATGTCCACCGTCTCGCGCAGCAGCAGCCGGTTGAGCGCCTTGCCGTCCTCGGCAACCATGACTTCGAAGCCTTCCTGCGTGAGGTAGCGGCGCAGCAGGTCGCGGATGCGGGCGTCGTCGTCCACCACGAGAACTTTGTCGGTGCGATTGGTTGTTGTGGCCATGCAGATTCCAAGTCCTATTTGTAACAGAGCCGATTCTGACCAGTTGGAACGCCGAAGTTCGGGTTTGGGCGCCGGGTTTGACCAACTGTTACATATCTTGCCGAGCTTCGCACGCCGGGGCCGGGCGCTTCATCCAATGGGCCTCACAGGGCGGTTATGGTGGTGCCCCGCACGGCCCATCGAAGGGCGGTGCTATGCTGCAAAGGATCCTCTGTCCATGAGAAAAACTACCAAATTAATAGCTGTCAGCGCTTTTCTGGCCTGCGCTGGAAGCGTTTTTGCCCAAAACAATGCAGCCGCCGGCGAACCGCGCAACGTGGTGCAGCTGTCGGCCTCGGGCACGGTGGAAGTCCAGCAGGACCTGCTGGTGCTGAGCCTCGCCACCACCAAGGAAGGGGCCGACGCCGCCACCGTCCAGGCGCAGCTCAAGCAGGCCCTGGACGCGGCGCTGGCCGAGGCCAAGCGCAATGCGCAGCCGGGCCAGCTGGACGTGCGCACGGGCCCCTTCGGCCTGTACCCCCGCTATGGCAAGGACAGCAAGATCACCGGCTGGCAGGGCCGCGCCGAGCTGGTGCTGGAAGGGCGCGACTTCGCGCGCATCACGGCCACGGCGGGCAAGATCCAGACCCTGGCGATCAACAACGTGGCCTTCGGCCTCTCGCGCGAAGCCCGCGCCAAGGTGGAAGGCGAGGCCCAGATCCAGGCCATCGAACAGTTCAAGGCCCGCGCGGCGGAGCTGGCGAAAGGCTTTGGCTTCAGCAACTACAGCCTGCGCGAGGTCGCGGTGAACAGCAACGAGATGCTGCCCGGCCCCCGCCCGCGCATGATGGCCATGGAGGCCAAGGCAGGTTCGTTCTCCGATGCGCCCGTGCCGGTGGAAGCGGGCAAGGCCCAGGTCGTGGTGAACGTATCCGGCTCGGTGCAGATGCGTTGATTTTTTGGGCCAAATCGGCCTCCAGCGCTTATCCAGAAAGCGCTGGCAGCTATCATTTTTACCAGCGGCGTTTGAAACCGGCGCGCCCCAGGCCAGCAGACGCCGTGGAACTGGCTTCGCCAGGCCACCGGCGTCGTCCCCCTTCCCGGCGAAGCCGAGAGAAGGGGGAAGCCGCGCAGCGGCTCAGGGGGTTGCTCTTTTACTGTGCTGCCCAGCCGCCGTCCATGTTCCAGGCGACACCGCGCACGTTGTTGGCGGCGGGGGAGCAGAAGAACACGGCCAGTTCGCCCAGTTCCTCGGGCGTGGTGAACTGCATGGAGGGCTCCTTCTCGCCCAGCAGCAGCTTCTTGGCATCCTCGTTCGACAGGCCGTGCTCGGCGGCCTTGGCGTCCACCTGCTTTTGCACCAGCGGCGTCAGCACCCAGCCGGGGCAGATGGCGTTGCAGGTGACGCCCGTGGTGGCGTTCTCCAGCGCCGTCACCTTGGTCAGGCCCACGATGCCGTGCTTGGCGGCCACGTAGGCGGCCTTCTGGGCCGAGCCCACCAGGCCGTGCACCGAGGCCACGTTGATGATGCGGCCCCAGTTGGCGCTCTTCATCGCGGGCAGGGCCAGGCGCGAGGTGTGGAAGGCGCTGCTGAGGTTGATGGCGATGACCGAATCCCAGCGCTCTACCGGGAAGTCCTCCACATTGGCCACGTGCTGGATGCCGGCGTTGTTCACCAGGATGTCCACCTGGCCGAACTGCGAGGCGCTGTACTTCATCATGTCCTCGATGTCGGCGACGCGGCTCATGTCGGCGCCGTGGTAGGCCACCTGCGCGCCGGCCGCGCTGCCTGCGGCCAGCACTTCGGCGCGCGGGCCGTCCACGTCGCCAAAGCCGTTGAGCACGATGTTGGCGCCCTGGCGGGCCAGGGCCTTGGCGATGCCAAGGCCGATGCCGCTGGTGGAGCCGGTGACGAGGGCGGTTTTGCCTTTCAGCATGAGAGTCTCTCCGAATGAATTACGATGCAACGCAGCAATTATCCCGCGCTGTTCCCGGCCCCTGCACCCATGATTGAACCTACGCTGAACTACGTATCCTGCCCCGGCGCCGCCGCACCAGGTGACACATCGGGCAGCCCCATGCACCGCATGGCGTACTGGGAGTGGAACGCCACGGGCAACCCGGCCCATCCGCACGTGGTGGTCTGCGTGCACGGCCTCTCGCGCCAGGGGCGCGACTTCGACACCCTGGCTCGCGCGCTGGGCCGCCACGCGCGCGTGGTCTGCCCCGACGTGGTGGGGCGCGGCCGCAGCGACTGGCTGGCCGACCCCATGGGCTACCAGATCCCGCAGTACGCTGCCGACATGCTCGCCATGCTGGCGCAACTGCACCAGCAGGCGCCCATCGCCACGCTGGACTGGGTGGGCACGAGCATGGGCGGGCTGATCGGCATGGGCATCACGGGCCAGAGCGGCCTGCCGCTGCCCGCGCCGGTGCGCCGGCTGGTGCTCAACGACGTGGGCCCGGTGATCCAGTGGCAGGCGCTGCAGCGCATCGGCCAGTACCTGGGCCAGCTGGCGCGCTTCGAAACGCTGCAGCAGGCGGCCGATGCCATGTGGGCCATCTCCACCAGCTTCGGGCCGCACACGCCCGAGGCGTGGCTGGCGCTGTCGCGGCCCATGGTCAAGGCCTTACCCGAGGGAGGCTTCACGCTGCACTACGACCCGGCCATCGCCGTGCCCTTCAGGGCCTTGACGCAGGACGCCGCCACCGCGGGCGAGGCCGCGCTGTGGCAGCTGTACGACCACATCACGGCGAGCACGCTGCTGCTGCGCGGCGCGCAGTCGGACCTGCTCTCGCGCGAGACCGCGCAGGCCATGGCGCAGCGCGGGCCGCGCGCGCAGCTGGTGGAGTTCGAGGGCGTTGGCCACGCGCCCACGCTGGTGGCGGCCGACCAGGTGGCCGCCGTCACGGAGTTCCTGCTCGGATGAAGACCCAGCCCCAGGCCGACGCAGTCCCGCAGCTCATCGCCGCCACCGCGCACACGCTGCCCGAGCAGGTGAACGCGCTGGCCCGGGCGCGTGCCTTCGCCGAGCCGCTGATCGCCGGCGAGACGCTGGACTCCGGCGAGAACACGCTGGCCCATGCGGACGCCGTGGCCTCCATCCTCAAGGGCATCGGCGGCTCGGAGGCCATGCAGGCGGCCAGCTACCTCGTGCATGCCTGCATCCACCTGAACAAGCCCGAGGAAGTCATCGCCAAGGGCTTCGGCGAGAACTTCGCGGCGCTGGCGGTGGAGACCACCAAGCTCATGCGCGTGCAGCAGCAGGCCCGCGACGCACAGCAGGTGGAAGACCCCGCCGTGCAGACCGAGAACGTGCGCAAGATGCTGCTGGCCTTCTCGCGCGACCTGCGTGTGGTGATGCTGCGCCTGGCTTCGCGCCTGCAGACGCTGCGCTACCTGGCCGCCGCCAAACGCCCAGTGTCCCCGAGCCTGGCGCGCGAATCGCTGCAGGTGTTCGCGCCGCTGGCCAACCGCCTGGGCATCTGGCAGGTGAAGTGGGAGCTGGAAGACCTGTCCTTCCGCTTCCTGGAGCCCGACACCTACAAGGAGGTCGCCCGCCTGCTCGACGAGAAGCGCGGCGAGCGCGAGGTGTACATGGCGCAGTTGCGCGCCCGCGTCGAGGCCGAGCTGCGCGCGCGCAGCATCAGCGCCAGCGTGCAGGGGCGGCCCAAGCACATCTACAGCATCGTCAAGAAGATGCGCGGCAAGTCGCTCAACTTTGACCAGGTGTTCGACATCCGCGCGCTGCGCGTGGTCGTGCCCTCGGTGAAGGACTGCTACGCCGCCCTGAGCTGGGTGCACGAGCAGTTCAGGCCCATCGTCGAGGAGTTCGACGACTACATCGCCAAGCCCAAGCCCAACGGCTACCAGTCGCTGCATACCATCGTGCGCGACGACCACGGCAAGCCCATCGAGATCCAGATCCGCACCCAGGCCATGCACGAACATGCCGAGCACGGCGTGGCCGCGCACTGGGCCTACAAGGAGGCCGGCACCAAGGGCTATGCCGGCGTGGCCGCCAGCGGCGAGTACGACGCCAAGATCGCGGTGCTGCGCCAGCTGCTGGCCTGGGAGCGCGACCTGTCGGGCGCCGTGCCCAACCGGGGCCTGTTCGAGGACCGCATCTACGTGCTGACGCCCGACGCCGCCGTGGTGGAACTGCCCCAGGGCGCCACGCCCGTGGATTTTGCCTATGCCGTGCACACCAGCGTGGGCCACCGCTGCAGGGGCGCGCGCGTGGACGGCGCCATGGTGCCGCTGAACACGCCGCTGCAGAACGGCCAGACGGTCGAGATCTCCACCGTCAAGGAAGGCCGGCCCTCGCGCGACTGGCTCAATGCCGAGCTGGGCTACCTCACCAGCCACCGCGCCAAGGCCAAGGTGCGCGCCTGGTTCAACGCCCAGGCCACGCACGAAACGGTGGCGCGCGGGCGCGAGGCCGTGGAAAAGCTGCTGCAGCGCGAAGGCAAGACGGCCGTCAAGCTCGACGACCTCGCCGTGCAGCTGGGCTTCAAGTCGGCCGACGCGCTGTTCGAGGTGGTGGGCAAGGACGAATACTCGCTGCGCAGCATCGAGACCGTGCTGCGCCCGCCGGAGCCGGTGGCGCAGCCGGACGACTACCTGCTGCTCAAGAAGACCCGCGCCAGCGACGCGGCCCCCAAGGGCGGCGTGCTGGTGGTGGGCATCGACTCGCTCATGACCCAGCTGGCCAAGTGCTGCAAGCCCGCGCCGCCCGACGAGATCCGCGGCTTCGTCACGCGCGGCAAGGGCGTGAGCGTGCACCGGGCCGACTGCAGCAACTTCCGCGAGATGGCCGCGCGCAGCATCGAGCGCGTGATCGAGGTGGAGTGGGGCGCGCCCAAGGCCGCCGCCACCGCCGCCGTGTACCCCGTGGACGTGGCCGTGGAAGCCGCCGACCGCCAGGGCCTGCTGCGCGACATCTCGGAAGTCTTCGCGCGCGAGAAGACCAACGTGATCGGCGTGCAGACCCAATCGGTCAAGGGCACGGCGTGGATGACCTTCACGGTGGAAGTGGCCGATTCGGGGCGCCTGAACAAGGTGCTGGGCATCGTGGCTGCGGTGCCCGGCGTGCGGTCTGCGCGCCGCCGGTAGAGGCGCTGTTTTTATGGCTATAATCGTGGTCTTAACAACGACAGGCGCGTAGCTCAGCTGGTTAGAGCACCACCTTGACATGGTGGGGGTCGTTGGTTCGAGTCCAATCGCGCCTACCATCTTCTCTGTTCCGGGAGAGACCAGCCTCGGAACATCGCGGAGATGGATGGAAGACTACCCGGCTTGATGCCGGGTTTTTTCTTTCTGACCCAGCTTCTTGCCCCATTCCGGCTACCCCCAGCCATTGCCTTCCGGCGAGCCGACGGGGTCGGTGTCTTCGTCCTCGACCTCCCGGGCCGGCGATTCCCCGGGCGGCGGCGCGGGGGGAAGATCGCCGGGCGGGCGGGGCAGTTCTTCCGGGACCGAGTGAAGCGGATGGTCTTTGGGGTCGGTGGCCATGGTGTTCTCCGGTGGTATCGGGCGGGATCGCCTGGATGCATTCATGAGAGCACCTGCCGTCCGTATCCCGAGTGAGACGCGGTGACTGTGGGGGGTAGGCGTACGCCTTGCGTGCCGGCGGCAGGAACAAGGTGCTGTCTGACGGGCCAGCGCTGGCAAGCGGAGTACAACGGAACGTCAAAGGACACTTCCCCATGGCAACACAACCACCGCCCCCGCAACCCATACCTCCGCAGCCCGTCGACCCTGGTGATATGGCACCGCCGAAACCGATTCCCATCGACCCGCCAGCCAACACGCCGCCGGTGCAACTGCCGGGCGACCCCATGCAGCCGCTGCAGTAGCGGGCATCTGCGCCGTGCTTGAGCGAACCGCCTTCGGGCGGTTTTGTTTTGCCCGGATAGGGCAGGGTGGGCGGGGTTATTCCATTAAAATGAGAATAATTTCCATTCTCGTCTTTCCCGCTGCGGATTCTCAAGAACAATGACCTATGCCATGAAGCACATGTGGGGCGCGGCCTGGCGCGCCGGCCCGCTGATATCGCGCATCGTGGCCGCCATCGGCGGCGGCTACCTGCTGGCGGCACTGGCCAGCGTGGCGGCGCTGGCGCTGCCCATGGCGCGGCCGCAGGCCGTGCTCACGGGCATGCTCGCCAGCTTTGCCGTCTACACGGGCGCGGTGATCTGGGTGTTTGCCGTGCGCAGCGCCTGGCGCGCCTGGGGCGGGCTGCTGGTGGCGGCCGTGCCGCTGCTGCTGGCGGCCTGGTCGGTCGGGTCCGTGGGAGCCGCGCCATGACCCAAGGCGCATCCAAGGCCCCGGGCATCCGCCAGACCATGTCCGACCTGCACACCTGGAGCGGGCTACTGTGCGGCTGGCTGCTGTACGCCATGTTCCTCACGGGCACCGTGAGCTATTTCAAGGACGAGATCTCGCAGTGGATGCGCCCCGAGCTGCAGCACCGCGCCGACAGGCCCGATCCGGCCGAGGTCGCCCAGCGCATCGCGGGCGAGCTGGGCCGGGTGGCGGCCGGCAGCCCGCAGTGGAGCATGCGCCTGCCCGATGAGCGCCACGCCACGGTCAGCAGCTTCTGGCGCCTGCCGCGCGGCGAGGGGCGGGGCGGGCGCGGCTTCGCCGATGCCACCTTCGACCCCGTCACCGGCCAGAAAGTGGCCGCGCGCGAGACGGTGGGCGGCGAGTTCTTCTACCGCTTCCATTTCCAGTTCCACTACATGCCCGTGCTGTGGGGGCGGTGGCTGGCGGGCTTTTGCGCCATGTTCATGCTGGTGGCGATCGTCAGCGGCGTGATCACGCACAAGAAGATCTTTACCGACTTCTTCACCTTCCGCTGGGGCAAGGGCCAGCGCTCGTGGCTGGACGCGCACAACGCGCTGTCCGTCTTCGGGCTGCCGTTCCACCTGATGATCACCTACACCGGCCTGGTCACGCTGATGGCGCTGTACATGCCCTGGGGCGAGCAGGCGGCCTACAAGACGCCCGCGCAGCGCCAGGAGCTCACGGCCGAGCTCAGCGCCTTCATCCAGCCCGCCAAGGCCACGGGCCAGGCCGTGCCGCTCGCGCCCATCGACGCCATGGTGCGCCAGGGCCAGGCGCGCTGGGGGCAGTACAATGTGGGCCGCGTCACCATCACCAACCCGGGCGACGCGTCGGCCCGCGTGAGCGTGACGCGCGGCGATGCGGCCCGCGCCTCGATGAGCCCGCAGTACCTGCTGTTCGACGGCACCAGCGGGGAACTGCTGCAGGCCAAGGACAGCGTGGGCCCCGCCGCCGAGACCCGCGGCGTGATGTATGCGCTGCACCTGGGACGCTTTGGCGACCTGCCCATGCGCTGGCTGTACTTCATCGTCAGCCTGGCCGGCACGGCCATGGTGGGCACGGGGCTGGTCATGTGGACGGTGAAGCGCCGCCAGAAGCTGGGCGACCCCGCGCGGCCGCACTTCGGGTTCCGCCTGGTGGAAAAGCTCAACATCGCCAGCATCGCGGGCCTCTCGGTGGCCATGGCGGGATTCCTGTGGGGCAACCGCCTGCTGCCGCTGGAGATGGCCGGCCGCACGGCGTGGGAGGTGCACGTGTTCTTCGCGTTCTGGGCGCTGGCGCTGCTGCATGCCCTGCTGCGCCCCGCGCGCCGCGCCTGGGTGGAGCAATTCTGGGCCGCCGCCGCGCTGCTGGCGCTGCTGCCCCTGGCCAGCGCGTTCTTCACCGACCGGCCCCTGTGGCGCAGCCTGGCCGAGGGCGACTGGGTGTTCGCGGGCTTCGAGCTCATGCTCTGGCTGCTGGCCGGCCTGCATGTGTGGCTGGCCGTGCGCACGTCCCGCCACCAGCCGCCCCGGCGCAAAGTCAGCCAGGCTGGAGCGCGCGCAGCCCTGCCGGCCGGCGTGGCCCTGGCCGAGGAGCGCGCGCGATGAGCCACTTCCTCACCTTCATGGCCTGCCTGGCGGCTTTCTCGGCCCTGGCGCTGGCCACCGGGCGCCAGCAGGACGACCTGTTCGGCCGGCCGCTCGCGCCCCGCGCCACCTGGGCCCTGCGCGCCGCCGGCTGGGGCGCGCTGGCCCTGGCGCTGTACCTCATCGTGCAGGCGCAGGGCTGGGGCCTGGGCCTCGTGAGCTACAGCGGCCACACCAGCCTGGCCGCCGCCGTGGTGTTCGGGGCGCTCATCGTGCACGGGCGCGTGCGCGCACGGGCCAGCGCAAGGCCCAAGCGGAGCCATTAGGGTTATCCTGCGCCGCCCCCCAGGTCCCGACTCCTAGAATCTGTTGCACTGCAATACAAAGCGGGCCGAGAGCCCCAGGAGTCGTCTGTGCCCGATCAGCAAAGCACCGCCACCACGAAGTCTTCCCAGCGCGTCATCAAGAAGTACCCCAACCGCCGCCTCTACGACACCGACACCTCCACCTACATCACGCTGGCCGAGGTGCGCCAGCTGGTCATGGACCACCAGCACGTGGTGGTGCGCGACGCCAAGACGGGCGAAGACCTCACGCGCAGCATCCTGCTGCAGATCATCCTGGAAGAAGAAGCCGGCGGCGCGCCCATGTTCAGCGAGGCCGTGCTGGCCAACATCATCCGCTTCTACGGCCACGCCATGCAGGGCTTCATGGGCGCGTACCTGGAGAAGAACGTGCAGGCCTTCACCGACATCCAGGCCAAGCTGGCCGAGCAGTCGCAAAGCGTGACGCCCGAGATGTGGGCCCAGTTCATGAATCTGCAGTCGCCCATGATCAAGGGCATGATGGGCAGCTACGTGGAGCAGTCGCAGTCCATGCTCACGCAGATGCAGGAGCAGATGCAAAAGCAGACCGAGCAGATGCTGGGCGCCTTCGGCATCAAGCGCTAAGGAGCGTTCCCCACCGGCCCGAGGCCGGAACTGGGACAATACGGGGTTATGAGCGAAGTACTCTCCCCCACGAAAACACCCAAAGTCGGATTCGTCAGCCTGGGCTGACCGTAGGACACTGGATCTATACCGAGGACTGGGTTTGCGAAGACCGCTTTGCAGCGGCAGTAGTCCATTGGGGCATAGCAGAATTCTGGCATGCTGACTGAACGCGAAGCTTGCAACGCGGTACTCACGAAACTCGACCACCGCGAAGCCTTCGCGGTGCAGTCGAGTTCGTTGTCAGCGCATGAGGATTACTGGATCATTCGCGCGAACAGCGCCGACTATGTACTGCGAGGTGATGCTTCGCGGTGCTACGTCGGTGTCAATGCCTACCTAGTGGATGTGCGCACCGGCGAAATCGAAATCGTCGGCAGCGGCCACTCTGTCGAGTCGTATCTCCAAGACAAATACGACCTTCGCGAGGCTGCAGGCCGACACTACGTTTTGCGTGCCAATTTTGCCCGCTCAGACAAGCACGCAATCGTGCACCTCCGCCAAGCGCTGGAATGCACTCTGCAGCGAGCACGGGAGCTTTCCGAAGGGGCTTGTTTTTGGCTCACTGGCACGAGAGGGCACCTGCAGGTCGCTCAGGAACTGCTTCAACAGAGAGGCGTCGCCACCTCGATTGGGCTCGTCGACCATGCTCTAGATGCGCGGCCAATAGACGCCCGGACTTGGTACTGGGACGCGCTGAAGAACGTACTTCGCGCTTGACCGGGCCGCTGAAATCAGCTGAGTGGCCGCGTACCTGCAAGAGCCTTTGCTAACACCAAGAGCTGCAAGCGTCGCTGAGGACCTAAGCGCTCAAACAAAGTCAGCAACTCAAGAGCATCGACATGCTCTATGTGATGTTCCCGCAAGCCTGAGATTTTGGGGGCGGGCGTTCCTTCGACGATGAAGCGGGGATCGCATTCAAGTGCCGTGGAAAGTGCTAGCAGTGTGCTCGCGCTCGGTTGTCTAGCTGGAAGTCGGATGATGTTTGAAATCGTTGATTGACTTACACCCGCAAGTCCTGCCAGTTCCGATTGGGTGAGTCTTCGAACGACCAGCAACCAGTGCACTCGCTCTCCCGGGTTCATCGCTGTGAAGCCGGTCTTGGCGGTGTTTGCTCCACTTGTTTTCTTGGGGGTCATGAAGATTGTTTTGAGCGCTCTTCAGCGCCAGTCTGTCAACTTCGCTTGGGGTGATATGACGAGTGAAATAGAATACAGGCCCGCGAAAACTGATTGCACCGAGGAAAAAGATAAATGATTTCAGATACTTACGAGGCCCCGGTGCGTTCGGTAGCGCCAAAAATTGGAATGGTGAGTTTAGGTTGCCCGAAGGCGCTGACGGATTCCGAACTCATCCTCACGCAACTCTCGGCCGAGGGCTACGAGACCTCCAAGACCTTCCAAGGCGCGGACCTGGTCATCGTCAACACCTGCGGCTTCATCGACGATGCCGTGAAGGAAAGCCTGGACACCATCGGCGAGGCGCTGGCCGAGAACGGCAAGGTGATCGTCACCGGCTGCCTCGGCGCGCGCGCCGATGACGGCGGCGGCAACCTGGTGAAGGGCGTGCACCCCAGCGTGCTCGCCGTCACCGGCCCGCATGCCACGCAGGAGGTGATGGAGGCCGTCCACACCCACCTGCCCAAGCCGCACGACCCGTTCATCGACTTGGTGCCGGGCGCGTTCGGCGAGGCGGGCATCAAGCTCACGCCGCGCCACTACGCGTACCTGAAGATCAGCGAGGGCTGCAACCACCGCTGCACCTTCTGCATCATCCCCTCGATGCGCGGCGACCTCGTGTCGCGGCCCGTGGGCGACGTGCTCAAGGAGGCCAAGGCGCTGTTCGAGGGCGGCGTGAAGGAGCTGCTGGTCATCAGCCAGGACACCTCCGCCTACGGCGTGGACGTGAAGTACCGCACCGGCTTCTGGGACGGCAAGCCCGTCAAGACCCGCATGCTCGAACTGGTGCAGACCCTGGGCGAGATCGCCGAGCCCTATGGCGCCTGGGTGCGCCTGCATTACGTGTACCCGTACCCCAGCGTGGACGAGGTGATCCCGCTCATGGCCACGGGCAAGGTGCTGCCGTACCTGGACGTGCCCCTCCAGCACAGCCACCCCGACGTACTCAAGCGCATGAAGCGCCCCGCCAGCGGCGAGCGCAACCTGGAGCGCATCCAGCGCTGGCGCGAGGCCTGCCCCGAGCTGGTGATCCGCAGCACCTTCATCGCCGGCTTTCCGGGCGAGACGGAAGAGGAGTTCGCGCACCTGCTGGACTTTGTGCGCGAGGCGCAGATCGACCGCGCCGGCTGCTTCGCCTACAGCGACGTGACGGGCGCCGCCGCCAACGAGCTGCCCGGCATGCTGCCGCTGGAAGTGCGCGAGGAGCGCCGCGCCCGCTTCATGGCCGTGGCCGAGGAAGTCTCCATCGCCCGCCTGCAGCGCCGCGTGGGCGCGACCATGCAGGTGCTGGTAGACCACGCGCCCGCCCTGGGCCGCAAGGGCGGCCGGGGCCGCACCTATGCCGACGCGCCCGAGATCGACGGCACGGTGCAACTGCTGCCGCCCGAGAAGATCAGCAAACAGCTCAAGGTGGGCGAGTTCACGCGCGCGCGCATCGTGGGTGCGCAGGGGCATGACCTTGTGGCGCTGCCGGTCTGATTGCTTCTAAAAAGTGAGCTGCCAGCGATTGATGGTGCTGGTTTTCAATGCGATTTGATGTTGAAACCGAAGATAGACAAGCGCGACCAGCTCCTGTATCGATAGCGATGCCTTCCTGAATTCGTTTATGCTTTTGCGGCCCGCACCATCCGGGCGGCATAACTTTGACGAGGAAAGCATCATGGGTCTCATCCAGGCAGCGGTTGGTTCCATTGGCGGCGCATTGGCCGACCAGTGGAAGGATTTCTACACGGTGCCGGACGGCCTGCCGTCCACGGCGGCGCTGTTCGCGGCCGTGCCGCGCGGTACCAACGCCGGGCGCGGCTCCAATACCAAGGCCTCGTCCAACATCATCACCAACGGCTCCAAGATCGTGGTGCCCGAGGGCTACGGCCTGCTGCTGTTCCAGGACGGGGCCATCACCGGCTTCGCGTCCGAGCCGGGCGGGTACGAGTGGCGGTCGGACGACCTCAATTCCCAGTCCATCTTCACTGGCGGAGGCTTCGTCAATGCGCTGGTCAAGCAGAGCTGGGAACGCTTCAAGTTCGGCGGCCAGCCGGGCTCGCAGCAGGCCGCGTTCTTCGTGTCGCTGAAGGAACTGCCGGACAACCGTTTCGGCACGCAGTCCGAGATCTACTGGGACGACGGCTTTTTGAACACGCAGGTGGGAGCCATCACGCGCGGCAGCTACACGCTCAAGATCGAGGACCCGATCCTGTTCGTGAAGAACTTCGTGCCGGCCGCCTACCTGCAGCCCGGCCAGGTGTTCGACTTCACCGACATCGACAACGCGGCGGCCAGCCAGCTCTTCAACGAAGTCGTGGGCTCGCTCGCGCCCGCGTTCAGCCTGTACACCAACGACCCGGCCAAGGGCAACCGCATCACCAAGATCCAGCAGGACTCGGTGGGCTTCGCGCAGAGCCTGTCCGCCGTGGTCGAGAACGCCTACCAGTGGCGGTCGGACCGCGGCCTGGTCATCGCCAAGACCGCCATCGTCTCCATCGAGTACGACGCCAACACCAAGGAACTGCTCAAGACCGTGCAGCGCGCCGACGCGCTGTCCGGCGCGCGCGGCAACTCCAACCTGCAGGCCTCGGTGGCGGCGGGCATCCAGTCCGCAGGGCAGAACGCGGGGGTCGGCGGGCTGATGGGCATGGGCATCGCCACCGGCGGCCTGGGCGGGCTGGGCGGCCTGCAGCAGCCCGTGGCACCCGCGCCGGCGCCGGCTGCCGCGGCCCCGGCGGTGGACGACCCCATCGCCAAGCTGACCAAGGCCAAGCAGATGCTCGACGCGGGCCTGATCACGCAGGCCGACTACGACGCGGTCAAGGCCAAGGCGCTCGGTCTGTGACCACACAGCTCCCCACCGGTCCGGGCTCGCCGCGGGACGTGCCGCCCGCGCCGGGCGAGTTCCCGATCGACCCGGCCACGCTGCCCGGGCCGATCCGCGACGAGCTGACCGCGCCCGACCCGGTGGCCATCGACACAGCGTCCAAGGAGCTCAAGGACGGCCTCAACCACTGCCCGAAGTGCGGTTCCACCGAGATCCGCCAGCGCGCGGGCTCCGACAAGCTCATCTGCCTGTTCTGCCGCCATGAATGGACGGCGGCGCGCGTGGAAGAAGAGTTCGGCCTAGGCGAAGGCATCGGCGAGCTCAAGGGCACGCAGATCGCCTCGGGCGCCAAGAACATCGCCGCCGACGCCGCCAGCCTGTGCACCTACAAGTGCACCGGCTGCGGCGCCGAGGTGGTGGTCAACACCGAAAGCGCGATGACCGCGCGCTGCCACTGGTGCCGCCACGTGCTGGGCGTCAACGAGCAGATCGACAACGGGGCAGTGCCCGACGCGGTGCTGCCCTTCCACATCAAGAAGGACGACGCGGTCGCGCGCATCCGCCAGTTCGTGGGCAAGCGCCAGATGTTCGCGCTCAAGGCGTTCAAGGAAGAGTTCACGCCCGAGAACGTGCTGGGCGTGTACCTGCCCTACATGGTGGTGGACGCCAACGCCAGCGCCGACGTGGCCGGCTTCGGCGAGGTGGAGACGCGCCGCTACACGCGCGGCGAGGGCAAGGACCAGAAGACGTATTACGACGCCGACGTGTACCAGGTGCAGCGGCACGTGGACTTCACCGTGGACGACCTGACGATGGAGTCGAGCGCCAAGCGCGGCAACCTGGACACGCAGGCCAACACCAACAACGTCATCAACGCCATCCTGCCCTTCGACACCAAGAACGCGGTGAAGTGGAACGCCTCGTACCTGGCGGGCTACACCTCGGAAAAGCGCGACCGCGACGTGGAGCACCTGCACCCGCGCCTGGAGGACCAACTGCTCTCCATCGCCCGCGCACAGGTGCAATCCTCGGTGCGCGGCTACGGCCGCGGCGTGCGCTGGGAGCAGGAAAGCCTGGACGTGCACGGCACGCGCTGGGTGGCGATGTACCTGCCGGTGTGGCTGTACTCGTACCAGGAGCCCGGCAGCCACATGCTGCACTACATCGCGGTGAACGGCCGCACGGGCGAGACCATGGGCAGCGTGCCGGTGCAGCAGTGGAAGCTGATCACCGCCGCGCTCACCGTGGGCACCTTCGTCGAAGGCCTGGCACTCTGGTTCATAGGACGGTGACCACCATGGATAACGATGGCGTTCTTTTTCTGCTGGCCCTCGGCCCGGCCAGCGCTGCCGGTCTGTACTGGATGCTGTACCGCTACTACCGCAACACCGACAAGTCGCACGCCTTCGAGCGCGAAACCGAGATCGTCGCCCAGCCCATTACCGGGGCCGATGGAGACGTGAAGGTGAACGAGGTGCGCGGCACGCAGGAGACGCAGATCCGCGGCAACAACGTGGGCGACTATCGCCGGCGCGTGAAACGCGTCTAGCAACAAAAAAGGCTTCCCTCGGGAAGCCTTTTTGCTGGGGCCTGCATGGCCTCAGACGCGCTTGCGGTATTCGCCGGTGCGGGTGTCGATCTCGATCTTGTCGCCTTGCGACACGAACAGCGGCACGGGCACTTCGAAGCCGGTGGCGATCTTGGCGGGCTTCATGACCTTGCCGGAGGTGTCGCCCTTGACGGCGGGTTCCGTCCAGGTGATCTCGCGCTCCACGCTGGTGGGTAGTTCCACCGAGATGGCCTTGCCGTCGTAGAAGACCACTTCCACGGCCATGCCGTCTTCGAGGTAGTTCAGCGCGTCGCCCATGTTCTCGGCTTCGACTTCGTACTGGTTGTACTCGGCGTCCATGCAGACGTACATGGGGTCGGCGAAGTAGGAGTAGGTGCAGTCCTTCTTATCCAGGATCACGTTGTCGATCTTGTCGTCGGCCTTGAACACGACTTCGGTGCCGAAGTTGGCGATCAGGCTCTTGAGCTTCATGCGCACGGTGGCCGCGCCACGGCCGCCACGGGCGTATTCGGTCTTCAGGACCACCATCGGGTCCTTGCCGTGCATGATGACGTTGCCGGCGCGGATTTCTTGAGCGATTTTCATAGCGAGTTGCTTGGGTTGTGGCCGCCATGCCGATGCATGTTCCGCGGCGGGAATGCGCGGGGGCTGGGCACCGGTGTGCCGCGCCTGTTTTGCGCAAAGCCTTGGATTTTACCGTTTTTCGACGACGAAGCCCAAAAGCTGTGCCACGAGGTTGTCCTGCATCAGCAGCCGCGCGCGCGCGGCGCACATGCAGGCCGTCCACTCGGCCAGGGTGGCGGCGTCCGGCAGCACCAGGGGTGCGGCAGGGTCGATGCCGTTCCAGGCGGCGTGGAACTGCCGCAGCGAGGCGGGCGCCCGCAGCCAGTCCAGGAACGCCCATAGCTTGGCGTGGTGTGCATCGTCGTGCTGTGGGTAGATGTGCCAGACCAGCGCCTGCCCGGCCCACAGGGCGCGCACTAGCGAATCCTCGCCGCGCACCAGGTTCAGGTCGCAGGCCCAGAGCATTTCGTCGAACGCGGCCTGCGGACAGGGCTCCAGGTATGAGATCGATAGCTGCCCGCGCTTGTCCAGCAAGCGCTGGAGGCCATTTTGATCATGATCTTCGCCCAGCGCGGCCCGCACCGCCGCCGTGGGCCGGCCCGGCGTGGCGAGCAGTTGCGTGGGCTGCGCCTGGCTCTGCGCCAGCAACTGGGCCAGCGGCGGGGGCTCGTAGCAGAACAGCGAGATCCAGCGCGCCTCCGTTTCCGCGCCCGGCGCCATGGCGGCGCGCCACGCGGCGCGGTCGAAGGCCTCGCGCCGCGCCATCAGGCCGTCCTCGCGCAGCAGCCCGCCGGTGGCGGGGGTGAAGCCGGGGTAGAAGAACCAGCGCGTCCACCCCGCCGCAGGCCCCGAGAGGATGGGCGAGGGCAGGCGGTGGCAGCGCTCCACATAGCCCTCTGCCGACAGGTATTCGAGGTTGATCCACACGGGTTGGGGGCGATTTTGGCCTCCAGCACTCATGTGGCGGGCGCTGCCAGCTATGAAACCAGGAGCAATCTCGCAGCCGAAGGCTTCCACCAGCACGTCGCCCGGCCCGTCCGAGGGCGCATGCGCGGGCCAGGGCAGCACCTGTACGCCGGGGGCGCCCTGCGGGGCCATCCAGGCCAGGGCGCTGGCATCGTCCACCCACAGGCGCACGGCGTGGCCACGCGCGCCCAGGTCGGCGGCCAGGCGCCAGCACACGCCGATGTCGCCGTAGTTGTCGATGACGCGGCAGAACACGTCCCAGCGCAACGTCATGTTCATTCCGGCTCCGGCTGGCGCAAATGATCGACCAGCAGCCGCGCGACGCTGGACAGGGATTCCTCGGAGCGCACGCACAGCACCAACTGCCGGTGCGCCCAGGGCTCGTTCAGCGTGACCACGCGGATGGGCTGCGTGCCCTTGTACAGCGCGGCGCTGCCGCGCGGCATCACGCCCACGCCCAGGCCGGCGGCGACCATGAGGCACAGCGCGTCGTAGCTCGTCACCTGCATGCGCAGGCGCAGCGGCAGGCCGGCCTCCGACGCGGCCTTGGTCAATTGGTTGTTGATGGCGCTGCCGGGGTGCGCACCCACGAAGTCGTAGGGCAGGGCGTCGGCCAGCCGGGCGGACTTGCGGCGCGCCAGCGCATGGTCGCGCGGCACCACCAGCACCAGCTCGTCGGTGCGGTAGGGCAACTGCACCACGCGGTCGCCATAGTGGCCCTGGTTGAGGATGCCCACGTCGGCCGCGTTCTCGGCCACCGATTGCGCGATCGCCGTGCTGATCTGCTCCTGCAGCCGCACGTCCACCTGCGGGTGCAGCGCCATGAAGCTCTGCAGCTGGGCGGGCAGAAACTGCGTGATGGCCGAGATGTTGGCCACCACGCGCACGTGGCCGCGCACGCCCGCGCCGTACTCGCGCATCTGGCTGGCGATGCCGTCCATGTCATTGAGCACGCCGCGCGCCAGATTCAGCAGCGCGTAGGCGGCGGCCGTGGGCTCGGTGCCCTTGTTGCTGCGGGTGAAGAGGTGAACGCGCAGGGCCGATTCCAGGTCCGCCAGCCGGCGGCTCACGGCCGAGGCGGCCAGGTGCTCGCGCGCGGCCGCGGCGGCGATGGTGCTTTCCTCCATCACGGCGACGAACAGGCGCAGGGAAACGGGGTCGAGCTTCATGGGAGGGCGATCGTAACCCGCCATGCCGGTTTGCGATGGCAGCTTCGTGCATCAGCGTTTTACGCGGGCACGCAGGCTGCGCATCATGCGCGCCACGACAGGAGACAACAGGGCATGGATTCTTCAACAAAGCCTGCCGCCGCGCTGCAGGGCGTGCGCGTGATCGAGATGGGCCAGCTCATCGCCGGGCCGTTCTGCGGCAAGACGCTGGGCGAGTTCGGCGCCGAGGTCATCAAGATCGAGGCGCCCGACGGCGGCGACCCGCTGCGCAACTGGCGGCTCATCAAGGAGGGCACTTCCGTGTGGTGGCAGGTGCAGTCGCGCAACAAGCGCTCGGTGGCGCTGGACCTGCGCGCGGCCGAGGGGCAAACAATAGCCCGCAAGCTGATCGCCGAGGCCGACGTGCTCATCGAGAACTTCCGCCCCGGCACGCTGGAGGGTTGGGGCATGTCGCCCGCCGAGCTGCATGCGAGCAACCCCGGCCTCGTCATCCTGCGCATCTCGGGCTACGGCCAAACGGGGCCGTACCGCGACCTGCCGGGCTTCGGCGTGATCGGCGAGGCCATGGGCGGCCTGCGCCACCTGACGGCCGAGCCGGGCCGCGTGCCGGTGCGCGTGGGCGTCTCCATCGGCGACACGCTGGCGGCGCTGCATGGGGCCATCGGCGTGCTCACGGCGCTGTACCACCGCAAGGTGAACGGCGGGCAGGGCCAGGTGATCGACGTGGCGTTGCACGAGGCGGTGTTCAACGTGATGGAGAGCCTGATTCCCGAGTACAGCGCCTTCGGCGCGGTGCGTGAGGCCGCCGGCAGCGCGCTGCCGGGCATCGCGCCCAGCAACGCCTACCCCTGCACCGACGGCTGGGTGCTGGTGGCCGGCAATGGCGACAGCATCTTCAAGCGGCTGATGGCCGCCATCGGCCGGCAGGACCTGGCCGACGCGCCCGATTTGGCCGACAACGCGGGCCGCGTGGCGCGCGTGGGCGAGATCGACGCCGCCATTGGCACCTGGACCGCCGCGCGCACCGTGCAGCAGGTCATGGAAACGCTGGGCGCTGCCCGCGTGCCCGCCGGCAAGGTCTACACGGCCCGGGACATCGCCGAAGACCCGCACTACCGCGCCCGCGACATGCTGCTGCAGCAGCCCACGCGCGACGGCTACACGGTGGAGGTGCCGGGCATCGTGCCCAAGCTCTCGGCCACGCCTGGCAGCATCCGCAGCAGCGCGCCGCACCTGGGCGACGACACGGATGCCGTGCTGGCCGAGGCGGGCCTCACGCCCGCGCAGATCGCGCTGCTGCGCGAGAAAGGGGTGGTGCGATGAACGGCAACACCACGGCCTGGAGCGGCGCGGGCCGACGCATCCACATGCAGGAAGTGGGCACGCGCGACGGGCTGCAGATGGAGCAGGCCTTCGTGCCCACAGAGGACAAGATCGCGCTCGTCAACGCGCTCTCGGCCACGGGGCTGGCCAAGATCGAGGTCACCTCGTTCACCTCGCCCACGGCCATCCCGGCGCTGCGCGACGCGGAGATCGTGATGCGCGAGATCGAGCGGCGCCCTGGCGTGGTCTACACCGCGCTGGTGCCCAACCTGCGCGGGGCGGAGCGGGCCATCGAGGCGCGCACGGATGAGCTGAACCTCGTCATGTCGGTGAGCGCCACGCACAACCTCGCCAACCTGCGCATGACGCAAGAGCAGTCCTTTGCCGCGCTGGCCCGGGTGGTGGCCGTGGCGCAGGCGGCGGGCGTGGCGGTGAACGTGTCGCTCTCATGCGTGTTCGGCTGCCCCATGGAGGGCGACGTGCCCGAGGCCGAGGTCGAAGGCTGGGTGCAGCGCTTCGCGGACCTGGGCGTGCGCGGCATCACGCTGTGCGACACCACGGGTATGGCCTACCCCACGCAGGTGGCGCGCATCACGGCGGCGGCGCGGGCGCGCTGGCCGGGCGTGGACTTCACGCTGCACTTCCACAACACGCGCGGCATGGGGCTGGCCAACGTGCTGGCCGCCATCGACGCGGGCGCCGACCGCTTCGACGCCTCGCTGGGCGGCCTGGGCGGCTGCCCCTACGCACCCGGCGCCAGCGGCAACGTGTGCAGCGAGGAGATCGTGCACGCGCTGGCGCTGATGGGCTACGACACGGGCGTGGACCTGCCCGCGCTGGTGACGGCCGCCGCGCGCCTGCCGGGCCTGATCGGGCACGACATCCCGAGCCAGATCGTCAAGGCCGGCGAGCGGCTGCATCTGCACCCCGTGCCGCCCGATTTCGAAGCCATCCGCGAGCGCGCGCTGGCGCGCGGATGAATGAATGCCGCAACCTACACAACGACAGGAGACAAACCTTATGCCTGAGAACTTCCAAAGCCGCCGCCGTGCCACGCTGCTGCAGGCCGCGCTGCTGTGCGCCGCACCGCTGGGTGCGCTCGCGCAGGACAAGTACCCGTCCAAGCCCGTGACCCTGGTCGTGCCGCAGGCGGCCGGCGGCGCCAACGACGCCATCGCCCGCGTGCTGGCGCAGCGCCTGTCGGAGCAGATGGGCCAGAGCGTGGTGGTGGACAACCGCCCCGGCGCGGGCGGCACGCTGGCCACGGCCGCGCTGGCCCGCGCCAGGCACGACGGCTACACCCTGCTGGTGACTGCCGACAGCGCGCACGTGATCGGCCCCGCGCTGTACAAGAACGCGGGTTTCGACGCGGTGAAGGACTTCGAGCCCGTGGCGCCCATCGCCACGGCGGGCTACGTGCTGGTGGCGCACCCGTCCTTCCCCGCGAAGAACGTGGCCGAGCTGATCGCGCTGGCCAAGGCCAGCCCCGGCAAGTACGCGATCGCCTCGGCGGGCAACGGCACGCTCAACCACCTGATCGGCGAGATGCTGCAGAAGGCCGCCGGCATCCAGCTGCAGCACATTCCGTACAAGGGCTCGGCGGCCGCCGCGACCGACGTGGTGGGCGGGCAGGTCCCGCTGTCGGTGCAAAGCCTGCCGTCGGCCATCGCCTTCATCAAGTCGGGCAAGCTCAAGGTGCTGGGCGTGGTCAACGAAAAGCGCGTGGCGGCCCTGCCCGACGTGCCCACCATCGGCGAGACCCTCAAGGGCTTCGGCCAGGCGCCCTGGTACGCCATGTTCGCACCGGCCGGCACGCCCGCCCCGGTGGTGGCGCAGTTGCAGGCCGAGGTGGCCAAGGCGCTGGACCACAAGGACGTGGTGGACAAGCTGGCCGCCGTGGGCTGCGAGCCCTTCAAGGGCACGCCCGCCCAGCTGGGCACGCTGGTGCGCGACGACCTGGCCCGCTGGCAGCGCGTGGTCAAGGAGACCGGCGCCACGGTCGATTGACGCATCGTTTCTTTTCCTGTTCTTTGACCTTTACAACGGAGACAACTTCCCTATGACCATCGACCGCAAGCAATTCACCGCGCTGGCCCTGGCGTCTGCCCTGGCCGCCAGCCTTTCCGGCGCCGCCTGGGCGCAGGGCGCCTACCCGAGCAAGCCCGTGACCATGGTGGTGCCCACCGCCGCCGGCGGCACCACCGACCTGTCGGCGCGCATGCTGGCGCAGGCCCTGGGCCCGGTGCTCGGCCAGTCCGTGGTGGTGGACAACAAGGGCGGCGGCAACGGCAACATCGCCGCATCGGTGGTCAAGCGCGCTGAAGGCGACGGCTATACGCTGCTGATGCAGTACTCGGGCTACCACGTCATCTCGCCCCACCTCACCAAGGCGCCGCAGTGGGAGCAGAAGGACTTCCAGCCCGTGGCCAACGTGATCTCCGCCCCGCAGATCATCGTGGTGCGCAACGACCTGCCGGTGAAGACGCTGGCCGAGCTGATGGCCTACGCCAAGGCCAACCCCGGCAAGCTCAACTACGCATCGTCGGGCAACGGCTCGCTGCAGCACGTGACCGGCGCCATGCTGGAGCAGCAGGGCGGCATCAAGATGGTGCACGTGCCCTACAAGGGCACCGGTCCCGCGCTGCAGGACCTGCTGGGCGGCCAGGTGGACCTGACCTTCGGCACCGCGCCGCCCTTCATGCCCCACATCGCCACGGGCAAGCTGCGCGTGCTGGCCGTGACGGGCAAGGAGCGGCTGCCCAGCCTGCCCGACGTGCCCACCACCGCCGAGGCGGGCTACCCCGGCGTGAACGCCACGTCCTGGTTCGCCGTGTTCGTGCCGGCGGCCACGCCCAAGCCGGTGGTGGACAAGCTCACCGCCGACATCCGCACCGTGGTGCAGAGCGCGGCCTTCCAGCAGAAGGCGCAGGAGCAGGGCGCCACGGCGGACTACCAGACGCCGCAGCAGCTCGGCGACAAGGTGAAGGCCGACCTGGCCGGCTGGGCCAGCGTGGTCAAGTCGTCGAAGATCGAGGCCGAGTAATTGGAGTGAAATCGGCCGCCAGCGCTTGCTGGACAAGCGCTGGCAGCTATTGATTTCGTAGTCCTCCGGCGCGGGGCCACAATACGCGCCATGTCCGACGTGCATTCCGAAGAACTGCTGGCGCAGGTGGCCGCGCTGCCCGCCCTGCCCGGCGTCTACCGCTATTTCGACGCCCAGGGCGCGCTGCTCTACGTGGGCAAGGCCCGGCACCTCAAGCGCCGCGTATCGAGCTACTTCACCAAGAACCACGGCGGCACGCGCATCGGCCACATGGTGAGCAAGATCGTGCGCATGGAGACCACGGTGGTGCGCTCCGAGGCCGAGGCGCTGCTCTTGGAAAACAACCTCATCAAGACGTTGAACCCCAAGTTCAACATCCTGTTCCGGGACGACAAGAGCTACCCTTACCTCAAGATCACCGGCACCGCCGGCGGCAGCGGCGACGCGCCGGGCCAGGTGTTCCCGCGCATGGCCTACTACCGGGGCTCGGTGGACAAGAAGCACCGCTACTTCGGTCCCTATCCGAGCGCCTGGGCGGTGAAGGAGACCATCCAACTGCTGCAGAAGGTCTTCCGCCTGCGCACCTGCGAGGACACGGTGTTCGCCAACCGCACGCGGCCGTGCCTGCTCTACCAGATCAAGCGCTGCACGGGGCCCTGCGTCCAGCTGATCTCGCCCGAGGCCTATGCCGCCGACGTGCAGCATGCCGAGGCGCTCTTGCGCGGCGAGACGCAGGAGGTGCTGCAGGCCATGGAGGCACGCATGATGGCGCACTCCGACCGGCTCGAATTCGAGCAGGCGGCCGAGGTGCGCAACCAGATCCAGGCGCTGTCGCGCGTGCTGCACCAGCAGTCCATCGAGACCGTGGACGACAAGGACGTGGACATCCTCGCCGTGCGCGTGCAGGGCGGCCGCGCCTGCGTGAACCTGGCCATGGTGCGCGGCGGACGCCACCTGGGCGACCGGCCGTACTTCCCCGTGCACGTGGAGGACGCCGCCGCCGTGTTCGAGGAAGAAGGGGAGGGCGCCGCGCGCTCGGTGGAGGCGCAGGTGCTTGAAGCCTTCATCGCCCAGCACTACATCGGCGTGCCAGTGCCGCCCGTGCTGGTGGCGAGCGAACCGGTGGACAAGGCGCTGCTCGATGCGCTGTCGCAGCAGTCGGGCCTGCGCGTGTCGGCCGTGCACCAGCCGCGCGAGCAGCGCCGCGCCTGGCTCGACATGGCGCAGAAGAACGCCGACCTGCAACTGGCCCGCCTGCTGGCGGAAGAGGGCTCGCAGCAGGCGCGCACGCGCGCGCTGGCCGAGGCGCTGGACCTGCCGCCCGACGACCTGGACCAGCTCACCATCGAGTGCTTCGACATCTCGCACACGGCGGGGGAATCCACCCAGGCCTCGTGCGTGGTGTTCCACCACCACAAGATGCAGAGCAGCGAATACCGCCGCTACAAGATCGAGGGCATCACCGGCGGCGACGACTACGCCGCCATGCGCCAGGTGCTCACGCGGCGCTACAGCAAGGTGGCCGAGGCGCAGCAGGAGGCCGGCGGCGCGGAGGTCACCAACGCCCAGGCGCGCTTGCCGGACCTGGTGCTCATCGACGGCGGCAAGGGCCAGGTGGGTGTGGCGCGCGAAGTGTTCACCGCGCTGGGCCTGGACCTGACGCGCATCGTGGGCGTGGAAAAGGGCGAAGGCCGCAAGGTCGGCCTGGAGGAACTGGTGTTCGCCGACGGGCGCGAGAAGGTTTACCTGGGCCGGGATTCCGCCGCGCTCATGCTCGTGGCGCAGATCCGCGACGAGGCCCACCGCTTCGCTATCACCGGCATGCGCGCCGCGCGCGCCAAGGTGCGCGTGGGCGGTGGTCAGCTGGAGGAGATTCCGGGCGTGGGCCCCAAGAAGCGCGCGCGCCTGCTGCAGCGCTTTGGCGGTGTGCGCGGCGTGGCCTCGGCCAGCGTGGAGGACCTGGCGACGGTGGACGGCATCTCGCGCGACCTGGCCGAGGAGATATACCGCGCGCTGCGGTGAGCGCGCGGGCCATAATCGCAGCCATGTTCTGGACGATCCCCACGCTGATGACCTGGACGCGCATCGTCGCGATACCCTTGATCGTGGGGGTGTTCTACGCGCCGCTGGAGCCCGCCACCCGCAACCTCATCGCCACGGTGATGTTCATCGTGTTCGCCGCCACCGACTGGCTCGACGGCTACCTGGCCCGCAAGCTCAACCAGACCTCGTCGTTCGGCGCCTTCCTGGACCCGGTGGCCGACAAGTTCCTGGTCTGCGCCTCCCTGCTGGTGCTGGTGCACCTGCAGCGCGCCGACGTGTTCGTGGCGCTCATCATCATCGGGCGCGAGATCGCCATCAGCGCGCTGCGCGAATGGATGGCGCAGATCGGTGCGAGCAAGAGCGTGGCCGTGCACATGATCGGCAAGGTCAAGACCACGGTGCAGATGCTGGCGATCCCCTTCCTGCTCTACGACGGGCGCCTGTTCGGGGTGATCGACACGGGCGTGTGGGGCACCTGGCTGATCTGGGCCTCGGCGGTGCTGACGGTGTGGTCCATGGTGTACTACCTGCAGAAGGCGCTGCCCGAGATCCGGGCGCGCGTCAAATAAACCCCAAGCCTTTTGGGCCGACGGCGCAGGGTGGGCAAGCGCCGGCAGCTGCGGTTTCAGGAGCAGATTCGCAACGGCCACGGCCCGCGAAGCCTTGCTGGATCTGGGGTGTCAATACGGAATCCTGCCCATACGGCATGTATGAGACAAAACCGCCCCGCAAGCCCTGTCGCGCCGTGAAATACGACTAGAATTCAACGCGGCGCCGTCGCAAACCGACGCGTCGTATTGACACCCTGAACTCGATGGCTTTAATCTGATGCAGCAGCGCCCGCTGTAGATGCCAGTCATTCCCCCGTCCGATTCCCTCGCAGCTCCCGCTGCGCTGCCTGACGTGTGAAGACCAGATATCCAAGAGACATTCCATCAACTCTTTTCCCGAGAGGCTTCTTGTGAACAAAACCGAACTGATTGAGCACATCGCGAACAACGCCGACATCTCCAAGGCCGCTGCTGCGCGTGCCCTGGAATCCACGATCGAGGCCGTCAAGAAGACCCTGAAGAAGGGCGGCACCGTATCGCTCGTCGGTTTCGGAACCTTTGCCGTCGGCAAGCGCGCTGCCCGCACTGGCCGCAATCCCCGCACGGGCGCTACGATTAAAATCAAAGCTGCTAAAGTTCCAAAGTTCCGTCCTGGCAAGGCATTGAAGGATGCCTTGAACTGAGGATCGGGTTGAGGCGGGGTCCTTAGCTCAGTTGGTAGAGCGGCTCCTTTACACGGAGTAGGTCGGCGGTTCGAGACCGTCAGGACCCACCACCACCGAACAAAGGCGAACGCAAGTTCGCCTTTTTGTTTTTGTCTTCTGAAAGATCGACCATGTTTGAATCCATCCGCAAGCACTCCAAGATCGTGATGGTCTTATTGTTCTTGCTGATCATTCCATCGTTTGTGCTGGTGGGTATCGACCGCAACTACTTCTCCGAATCGAGCCCCGTGGTCGCCCGCGTGAATGGCGACAAGATCACCCAGACGGACTGGGACAACGCGCACCGCATGGAGTCGGACCGCATCCGCGCGCAGTCTCCCACGGTCGATCCCAAGCTCCTCGACTCGCCGCAGGCCCGCTATGCCACGCTGGAGCGCATTGTGCGCGACCGCGTGCTGGCCGCCGCCGCCAAGGACATGCACCTCACGACCAGCGATGCGCGCCTGGCCCGCAGCCTGCAGGAGATTCCCGCCATTGCCGGCCTGCGCCGCGCCGACGGCACCCTGGACGCCGAGGCCTACCGCGCCCTGGTCGGCAGCCAGGGCCTGACGCCCGAGGGCTTCGAGGCCAACGTGCGCCGCGACCTCTCGGTGAACCAGGTTCTGGGCGGTGTGATGACTTCCTCGTTCGGCACCGATGCACAGGTCAAGCTGGCCCTGGACGCGCTGTATGAGCAGCGCGAAGTGCAGGTAGCCCGCTTCAAGTCCGCCGACTTCACCGCCAAGGTCGCGCCCACGGACGCGCACCTGGAGGCCTATTACCAGGCCCATCCCGCGGAGTTCCAGCAACTGGAGCAGGCCACGGTGGAATACGTGGTGCTCGACCTCGACAGCGTGCGTTCCGGCATCACGCTGAGCGAGGACGATCTGCGCACCTACTACAAGGAAAACCTGGAGCGCCTGTCCGGCAAGGAGGAGCGCCGCGCCAGCCACATCCTGATCAACGCCGCCAAGGATGCCCCGGCGGCCGACCGCGAGAAGGCCAAGGCCCGCGCCACCGAGCTGCTGGAGCAGGTCCGCAAGGCCCCGGCCACCTTCGCCGAGGTGGCGAAGAAGTCCTCGGACGACAAGGGCTCGGCCACCGCCGGCGGCGACCTGAGCTTCTTCGCCCGCGGCGCCATGGTCAAGCCCTTCGAGGACGCGGCCTTCGCCCTGAAGAAGGGCGAGATCAGCGACGTGGTGGAGACCGACTTCGGCTACCACATCATCCAGCTGACGGACATCAAGACGCCGCGCCAGCCTACGTTCGAGGAACTGCGCCCTTCGATGGAAGCGGAACTCAAGCAGCAGCAGGCCCAGCGCAAGTTCGCCGAAGTGGCCGAGTCCTTCACCAACAGCGTGTACGAACAGGCGGACAGCCTGCAGCCGGTGGCCGACAAGCTCAAGCTCAAGGTCCAGACGGCGACGGGTGTGGCGCGCACTCCCGCGCTGGGTGCGCAGGGGCCACTGGCCAATGCCAAGTTCCTGGACGCCTTGTTCGCCTCGGACTCGCTCCAGAACAAGCGCAATACCGAAGCGATCGAAGTGGGCCCCAGCCAGATGGTGGCGGGCCGCGTGGCGGCCTATACGCCCGCTCGCACCCTGCCCCTGGAAGAGGTGCGCGCCCGCGTGCGCACCTTGTACGTGGCGCAAAAATCCGCCGAACTGGCGCGCAAGGAAGGCGAGGCCAAGCTCGCGGCCTGGAAGGCCACCCCCGCCGCCGCCACCGGCCTGGCAGCGGCCGTGCAGATCTCGCGCGAACAGCCCCAGGGCTTCCCTCGCTCCCTGGTCGACGCGGCATTGCGTGCTCCGACCGAGGCCTTGCCCGGCTGGATCGGCGTCGATCTCGGCGGCGAAGGCTATGCCATCGTCAAGGTGAACCGCCTGATTCCCCGCCAGGCGCCGGACGCGGAGCGCGCCCAACAGGAGCGCCAGCAATACGTACAGTGGTGGACCACAGCCGAAGGCCTGGCGTACTACGAATTGCTCAAGCAGCGTTTCAAGGTGCAGATCAAGGCCCAGCGTCCTGATGCCGTGGCACAGGCGGCGGCAGAAAATTGAGCAGATGAGGCCTCGGGATGAAAATCCCAGGCTATAATTGAGAGCTACGGTGGCTGTAGCTCAGTTGGTAGAGTCCAGGATTGTGATTCCTGTCGTCGTGGGTTCGAGTCCCATCAGCCACCCCATTGAATCTAAGACGTTGATCTGATTCTGATTTTCAGACTTGAGGCGCTCGCGGTGTCACTTCTAGGTGACACGCATGCGATCCAAAGGTCTGAACATCAAGGTCCCGAGACTCGGGGTCAATCGATTCGGCGTCTACTATGTCCGCTCTTCATCGCTCGACGCGACAGGAAGGCGGAAAATGTTCCAGCAAAGCCTGGGCACCAAAGATCCCCAACTTGCGAAAGTCCTGGCGCTGAAGTTCTGTTTGAACTTGGTGTCGGGGGATGTTGTGTCTGATTTCCGCAAGAAGCTCGATCGCTACGAGTTCGACCTGGCCACGGGGAAGGCCAAGTCCGAAGGGCCTGACGACCACGCTCGCATGCTCGAAGCGATGCAGGCCATGCAGAGCGTTCTGGCCTTGCAAGCGAAGCTGCAGCCCCAGATCCCTGTTGTCCCCACCAACTCAGCCTCGCCCGATGCAACCGCCGATCTGGTAGCACTGGCTTCCCAACTGGTCGGTAAGGCCATGCCGGGCTTGCCCAAACCCAACGACGTCGGGCTCAAGCTCCGTCAAGCCCTGGACATGCATCTGGAAGAAGAGGCGCCGCGCCTGAAAAAAGCGGAGACGGTCGCGGAGAAACGGGTGCTGTTCCAGGAGTTCTCGGAGCACTTCGGTGACATCCATCTGAACGAACTGACCAAAATCGACATCTCCGAGAGATGGCGCAAGGCCGAGTTCACGCGGCCCAACAAGAAGCGCAAGGGAGAGACTCTCAGCCTCGCCCGTCTTGAAAAGCGACGCGGCTACCTCGCCAAGTTTTTCGAATGGGCCATCGCGCGCGGTTCCTATGTGCATGCCAATCCGGCCAAGCAACTCATGGGGACCAAGAAGGAAATCCGCGCGAAGCAACGCCCTTGGGCTGAGTTCACAGAGGATGATCTAAAGCGGTTATTCGGTGAGCACTATCGCGCTCGCATGACAGAGCCCGATTGGTACTGGCTGCCGCTCATCGCGTTGTACTCAGGGGCCAGGTTGGCGGAAATTGCCAACCTCAAGCTCGGCGACATCGTTGTCGTGGAAGAGACGCAGGTGATGATGATTGCGGATGCCAAGACGCCGTCGGGCGTGCGGACAGTGCCTATCCATTCCGCGCTGCTTGAGCTGGGCCTTTGGACCTACGTGGAGAACCTGCGCAACCTCGGCTTTGACCGACTGCTTCCGAACCGTCCCGCCCACAAGCCTGAAAAGATGGGCGGCCGAATGTGGGGCAAATGGATCAGCGAGTGTGGCATCACAGACGACGCCAAAGTTTTTCACTCCTTCCGTAGCACGGCAATCACTGATCTCCACAATGCCGAAGCCAGCCATGCAGGCATCCACCGGGCAGTGGGCCACGCGACGGCTGGCATCAAGGGGACGCACGGCAAGTACGTCCGCGGCATCCAACTCAAGCTGTTGAAAGACGTGATCGAAAAGCTTCAGCATCCGAGCGTCCATATCGCTGCGCTCAAGCGAGACGATCCTGGCTTCAGCGGGGTTCTGGAGGAGCTTCGGCGCAAGGCCTCGGATCCGGTCGAGATCGCCAAGAAAGATCGTCTTGCGCGGCATCGAAAAGCGCGTGCAGAACGAGAAGCCAGGGTGGCTCGCGGACGCCAGCGTTCGACCTCAAAACAGACCAATCTATCAGCAGGTGATTCCAAAGATCGCCAAGGTCCAGCAGCATGAGGGCAGCTGAGCGACCAGAAGCGCTCCTTTCGGCGTTCCCGGAAGACAAGGAACTCACGCCGGCGCAGATCGCTGCATGTGCTCCCTTCGCACGCGAACATGTTGTGCACCTTTGCATCGCCGATCCCCTTCCTATACAGGTGCGACTCCTCGGAAATGAGGTGGTTCTTCGGCGCGAGGATTTGGCTAAATTTTTCGATCAAGACATCGCGGATGTCCAGGTCGCCCATGCCGTGGTGTCGATCACCCAGCGAGGGCGCAGTGTGTCGCGCCGGGATGTGATCAACCGCCTGTTCAGGTCCGAACTTCGGTTTGCGCTGTTCAGCGCTGAATCGTTGCAGGCGTTTTCGAAGCTGGTCGACAGTATCGAGAAGGCTGGCCTGCCGGAAGACAGTGCTTCTCCCGTCGACGAGCGCTGCCGGGAGTATTTCGACATGGAGCGTTTAATTCTGAGTGCTGAGGCCAAGTCGATGAATGTCGGGCTACACGGGTTGGTCCTGGATACGGCCGCTTCTGCCGGGGCTCTCCCCGCGCGACGTAACGCGGAAGAGTTGCTGTCTTGATTAGCGGCGGCATCAGTTCGTGACTCTAACGGAGCGGAAGACCTCGCTAAGCTGCACAGCAGCAGCGCGCCTGTCACCCATGTCCACCAGCCTGTCAAGTGCTCTCAAGAGCTTCTGCGCAATCGCCAGGGGAATGGGTTGCTGCCGCTCGCTGAAGCGCTGAATCAGCCCCGACAGCCGCCCCGGCAACTGCGTATTTCGCCATCCCGGAGGGGTTCCATCTCCAACCAGCAGATGCTCAAGGTTGTCGACGAAATGCTGAACTGGGTAGTGCTCGAAGCTGCTTTCGCAAATGCTCATCCAGGCGCGAGCAACGAAGGTGACAGAACCGTGGACGCGCAGTATCGGCTCGAAAATTGGAATCACAGCCCCAACTTCAGCCCAGTTTTGGTTTGCAAAACGAACTGCCCCACCTGCGTACCCAAGGTCGGCGAAAAACAGGTGCTTGACGATGTCGACGAAGTCCTGCTCTGTGTGCCCGCCTTGAGCGGCATGGAGCCAGTCTCTATAGGTCAGAACGCGCTGCGTGACGATGGAGAGCAACTCCAAGGCGTTTTGAGGAATTTCTAAGCTGTCCGCCACCTGGGCAATCAGATGACCCGTGAAACACTCGCCAAGGCTCGCGAAGGTCTCGTCATTGGTGGTCAGGGCAGGTTGCAGGAACCGCCGCGTGCCTTCTTCTACAGTCAGTTCCAGCGCGATCCGGGACAGGAATCGAAACAAATAGCGACGCCACCCGAAGTAGTCTGGGCCGTGGGTTTCGTAGAGGTCTCGCCGGCTTCTCGCCCAGGTAGGCGCGATTCGCTTAATGGTCCACTTGGCCAAGCCCTCGCACCAGTCCAGGAACAGTGCCGCATGCGCTTGGTCTGCCAATGCGGCGTCCAAGGGGATGACGGTCACAACCTTCTCTAATAGCGAGGTGTCGACTTGCACTGGGTTAACCCGCCACTCGGCATCGACAGTGCGGCCACGTCGACGGCGAGCTTGAACCGCCTCGCCGTCCGTAATCGGCACCCAGGGTTCGGGCCAAGTAGGCAGAGGGTCGGCGACAGGCGCTTCACGTTGGAGACGTTGAAGTTCCTCAGCGACGACGCCTTGGATTCGCGCGTAGTGTCGTGCCTCTGCGTCTTCGGGACCATACTGCACTTCAAAGATCGCCAGCGCCGTAGCCAGCCGCATCGCTGCCCACGCGATGTCCGGATACCTGGACCAGGAACCCAGCAAGGCGCCGAATGCAGCAACTGCGATTTCCTCGTAGGGATGGGCGCAAATCTTCGTGAGGAAAGACTGCAGCGGCCTGACGTCCTCATCGTCTTCAGCAACTGCGAACAATGCCCCCAATCCCTTGGTGGCGTAGAGCACCGGATGATGCATGAGCTTCATGCTACGGGTGAAAAACAGTTGCGGCACTTCTGGCGTCTGCGCAGCACGAGCGCACACTTCAGCGGCCCATTCAAGGTGCGCATCTGCTTTCTCGAGCAGAAGGATCGCAGCTACACCAGCAACGGCCGATTGCCGTTGGTGTGCCAACTCCATGAATTGATGTCCGTTCACAAAGAGGTCTTCAGAGTCGAGCTCGATGGCTGCTGTTGCAGCGGCTTCGAGCGTGAGTGACTCTTTCAGCTTGCCGTCATCAAAGTAGGAGTAGGCCCAGTTCAGAAGGGTGAGATAGCGTCCCATCTCGCTGTGCCGGACTTCCATGATCTGGATGTCGTTACCAGTGGCCTTGGGATTCTCATGGGAGATGACCACCTTGGATTCATCCGGGCTTAGCTCCGCGCGGTAGTTCTCTCGCTTGCCAAACTCCGCCCATATCTCCGCCGTTCTTGCAAGGTCTGAACGCACTTCGGCGTTCTTTCGTTGTTCAGCGTAGTCGAAGGGCAGGTCCCTTGGGAAGTCTTGGATGGCCGCAGCCGCTTGAGCTCCTAGCTCTCCTCCTCTGAGTACCATGAGAGTGCCGAGCGAGCGGACGTCTGCACGGCGCACTGGCCGTTCGTTACCTTCCTTCACGGCCAGCCCATGAAGTCTGTCCTGCGGCTTGATGAACCCGATAAGGTTCGCCATCTGTCCCATGTCTTCTACCTGGCGCCGAATGTCCCAGTGCCAAAGACGTTGATTCGTCGCGATCGGCAGAGTTATTGCGGATGTGTGTTGCGACTGCAGGGCAATGGCAGCGGCAACGGCAAGTGCTCCTACAGATTGGTGGCCGGCTAAGACTGCCTCGAGGACCTCGTCAGCTGGGGTGCCTTTCTCAAGTTCATTAAAAGCCCACGCCTCAAGAGCCATCCAGCCTGAGTTGACGGTCGAAGGCCCAAAGCATCCACGTGCACCCAAGTACAGACGGCTATCACCCCAGAATACTTGTCTGCCCCACGGAAACTGCATAACTAGCGGAATAGGTGTTCCATCCTTCTCATGGGAGAGCCGATGCAACTGTCGCCACGACCGAAGGGAATGGTTGGCAACCTCCCGAATCAGTCGCCTACCCTGATCCGGTGCTTGCTGCAGCAGCGAGTGGAATGGCTCTCTTGTGGGCGCTGCAGGAAAGAAGGAGAACTGGTCGTCGATGGAGAGATGGTCCCAATCGAAGTGGCTGAAGCTATGGGGGATTAAGAAGTCCTGTTCTCTCAGTTCCTTCTGCACAACGACTGGAAGGCGCTTGCGCACAACAGAAAGCGCGAAGTCCGCCAACTCCCCTGGGCACTTGCGCGAGAGAAACGGAGAGTGCGAGAAAACAGACCGCACGGCCTGATGTGGTATTCGTTCCACGCGACCCAAATCGCGGAGATACTGAGTTAGCAAAGAACCCTGGGTAAGCGAACAGTTCAGCACCAAGGTGCGCAGCGTGGACTCAAGCTCGTCCAAGCCATCTCGTCTGCCCTCAATCTCGTCCCAGACACCGCGATCCGTCGAGAAGTCCTTCCGATGCTGTTGATGCTCAATGTGGTAAAGCCAAGCTAGGCAGGTCTGAGCGATGCGCTCGGACACCCGGTTTCGGTAGTAGGAGAACATGTTCTGCCAGACCTCGAACGCCGAGACCACATCTGGAATCACACGGGTTGGGATGTCAGAAGCGTGGTCTAAAAGCCAGTCACAGAAGCGAGCCCAGGCTGCGACGTCCGAAGGATGCCCCCACATATCCGCGTACAGCATGCGCTTGGCGAGGTCGAGGTCAGGAGAATCGGAGCGCTCGAGAATGGCCGCATTCGGCTTCGTCTTTTCAGCTTGGTACCAAACGACCACTTTGCGGACCCGTGAGTGGGCAGTGTCGAGCATCGCTCGGTCGAAGGCTGAGGAGTACAGCGCGAACGTCTCCAGGGAAAATGGACCGGCCATCCACGCGCGTAGCCATTGGGAACGAAGTCTCTGATTTCCCTCCAAGGCGGCCAAGTGGTTGGCCCAGTTCTCGCCGCGGGCAAGCTCCGCCTGGGAGAGCAGTTCGACGACCCGCCCAAGCGCCGGCGGCTCCCCAACTTCGCGAATGACCTCTGGCCATGCGTCATCTGCACGGACCAGGTGCTGCAGGAACGCCCATTCGAAGAATATGTCGTGGGAGAACTGCACGGTATGTCCGCGTCTGACAGGTCGGACGATGCCGTCCGCTTCGAATTCGGCGAGCGCCTGAGCATCGACATCAGCTATTGGGATACGCCTGCCAAGTTGATGCGCGCCAGTCTTGGCCAACTGCACCAGGGCATTTCGCCGGTAGCCTACCCGCGTGGGGTCAGCGCCGTAGCCGCCGCGTTCCCACCATAGAGCCGCAAGGTCGACCTCAGAGGTAGCCTGCGCGTTCGACGAGTCAACTTCCTTGGCAAGCACGGCCGCAAAAAAAGGGCGGCGAACGACCGCGCGAACAGAATTACTGCCGAAAAGCAGCGGTCGAAGGGCTGGCTTGGCTTGTGCGAGCGCCTCAGCTTCCTCGTCGTCGAAAGAGTCGATGGTCAGAGTCCGCACTCCGCTTGAGAACAGACGCGCAGGCAGCCAAGTACGCAGTGGCTCCATCCCCGTGTCGCGCACGGTGGCCACAACGCACCATCCTGACAGCAATGACGAGGAGTGGATCGTGTTCAGAAGGTCTAGGAGAATGCTTCGGTGTTCGATCTCTACACGGTCAATACCGTCGACGAACAGCACGCTGGAGCCGGACGCGGAAAGCTCCACCAGGAGTTCTTCCAAGTTGCCGTGAGTTATGCCCGCGGCGGCGGCGTACTGCGCCCACGTGCTCCCCCGCAGACGGTCGGACTTTAGGAACAGGACAGTTCCACAGGTGGCAAGTTGTTCGACGGCCGTGCGGAGAACGACCGACTTGCCCGCACCGGGCATACCGCCAATCTGCACAAAGCCAGGCGACTTGGCAGCCTCGACCACTGCTTGAACGCTGGTGTCGCGTTGCACACTCAAGCCAGAGATGTTGTTCGTGATCTCGGCAACGGCAAGTCGGCCTTCCTGCTGTATGGCTTGCAGTGCGGCTTGCGCACTGGGCGCTCCAGCGAGCCGGAAGGCGCCGTTCAGTCGAGCGACTAGCGTCTTGCGGTCGTACCCTGCAGCTCGCCCTTGCGAAACGCGCACGAACGCCAGTAGTCGGCGCCACAGGTCGTCAGCCCGAGAACGGTCGACCGGAGCCAAAGTATTGGCCAGGCCGGCAACTGTCTGCGCCTCGGTCGGTGAGCCTTCGGTCAGCAAGTCCAGGCGTATGAGGACGAGATGACTCAGTAGTTTGTGGGTGGCTGCCTCAAGCTCGCCGGGGGCCACCCTGGACGAAATGATGTCGCGAACCGCCTCGAACTGCGGGAGCTTCTCTCCTGCGGCGCCATCTGTCCTTAGCTTACGGACAAACTGTTCCGAGACGCTTTCTGCTCTCGCCCACTCACAAAGCGTCTCAAAGCTTCTTTTGGCTGCGTCCGATATTTCGCCGACGATGGCGCCCACCCTGTCTAACGAAACCTGAAAACCCGGATCTGAGAGTGTTTCGTAAGAGCGTTCAATCGTTTCTCGGAAGTCAGTGTTCGTGCTCGCCGCGCTGATTACCAGCTTGCGCTTGACTTGGGCGCTAAAGGTTATCGACATTTGGTCGGCACCTTCTGCCCGAACGATGAGGTCGTCCAGCGGCTGTCCGAACGAACCTTGCTGCACGGAGACATGTCTGACGACACGGCCCGGCAGGCCTGGCGCTGTTGTCTCGCAGAGCAGCGCAACTGCATAAACCGCAGAAACAGCGTCCTCGAAACTGAAGCCTTGGCCCCCGGTCAGTTCGGGCGAAGTCCCGCTTGACGCTGCTTGCGTGATGTCTAGTATTTTCGTGCCGTCACTGCCTTTTTCTGTCGTCATTGTTTGGAAGGGTTGGAACAATACTGATCAGCGCGCCGCGAGAAGTTGACTTCACTGCATGGTAGGAGACGATTTGGTCTCAGTTGAAGCTCTTTCTCAACTTTTATCTTACGTGCGGACGGACCGCTTGCAGAGATGCCATCGCTATATGCGCGCCGAGACCGGTGGCAGGTAGGAAAATCTGTACTCGCCGACCACTGCTTGCATCTTGGTGAGCGCGAAGTTATTGAACCTGGACCTGCGGAGGTCCTTGTGTCGCCAAAGATGATTTCTTGCTTCTCACAGACTTGGATTCTGGACTCTAAGCAGACAGCTAACCGGCGGCGTTGGAGTGGAGCCGAAAATCCGGCAGGATGTATGTATGAATCCTATGACTCCAGCCACAAATACAACAGCGATGCCGATGCGTGCGGGTGGGCGCGCCACTGAGGCTGGCATGGCGTTCCAAGCGGCCGTCGCGACGTGGTTTGCAGTCCACATTCTCGTGCGTCTCCCGGTCGGTGGGCGCTTCAGCCTCAGCAACACCGCCGTGCCGATGGCGATCCGCCTCGAGACAGGCGCCGCGCTTGACGACATCGAGGTGACGCAATCAGACAGTGGGGCTCTGCACATCCAGAGCAAAACATCCGCCACCCTCGCGACGGGAGAGAAGGCCCCACTTGCCAAGACGGGCGGCCAACTCGCCATCTGGATGGCGGATGCAAAGGCTGCGAGCGGTGCGCCGGATCCGGCACGAAGCGCGGCGATTTTTGCAGTCAGATCGGACGCGGCCCGCACACTCGACGACCTGGAGGCGGGATGCCGTGCGTTCGATCTGGGAGGTAGCTGGGAGGGCACAAAAAATCAGCGCAACGCAGCCCAACGCGCTGCGTTGTGCGCGCTGGAGGCGATCGTGACGGCTGCATGGACCACACATTGCGGGGCGCCACCCGCCCAAAGTGATCTCGTCGATATGGCCCGCAGCTTCCATGTGGCGCGGTTCTCGATGGACGAGGGCGACACCGACTGGCGGGAGGCATCGAGACTGCTCGGCGGGCATCTCTATGGCGATGGCGCGGCGGGAGATGCCCCGCTTCGCGACCTTCGCGGCGTCATGCGCGGCTTGATCGGCAGCGGCGCCCCAGCCGACCGGAATGGCCTGCTCAATGCGCTCCGACGCCTGGGTCACGTCGACACTGGGGCGCCGCGCTTCGAGGACGATGTGGCCCGACTCAGGACCGCGACGGACGCCGAGTTGGGCCGGTTGGCCGCGCACGGCAAGCTGCCGGTAGGCGGCGGTATCACGATCACCCGGGAGAGCGATGTGCCGATGACGGCGGCGATCACCTCCGGCTCCCTGCTGGTCGTTGGTGAACCGGGCGCTGGCAAAACCGGCGCGCTCGTCCTCGCTGCCACTGCGCTCGCATCGGGCGGCGCTTTCGTTGTGTTCCTCTCCGTCGACCGGTTCCCTGGCGTTGCGATAGCGGCGGACTTGGCCTCCGAACTGCGGCTCGATCACGCCCTCACCGAAGTCCTGGCGGCCGTGCCGGGTCCCGGACCTAAGTACCTCTTCATTGATGCGCTCGACGCAGCTCGTGGCGGGCTAGCGGAGGGCGTGTTCGCCTCCCTGATCGAGCAGGTTCAGAGCGAACTCGCCGATGAATGGGTGGTCGTGGCGTCAATCCGGACCTTCGATTTGCGTAACGGCCGGCGATACCGGCGGTCGTTCGCCGGTGCACCGGCCGACGCTGCACACGCTGATGCGACGCTGGGGGCCGTCCGTCACTTCCGTGTCCCCCGGCTAACCGACGGCGATCTCGCCAACGCCGGAACCTCATCCCCTGAAATCGCGGGCCTCCTTGCCTCGGCCACGCCGCCACTTGCCGAACTGCTGCGCAACGTTTTCAATCTGTCCCTCGCCTCGGAACTGATAGCGGGCGGAGCCAACCCTACTGAGTTCGCTGGTATCAGAACGCAGTCGGGGCTCATCGACACCTACGAGGACGCCCGCATGCCTACGACCGGCATGACCCAGGCGGCGGGAGACGCGGCTGCCGCGATGGTCGGCAGCCGCCGACTCGTAGTCCGGAAAGTGGATGTCAGGCATCCCGACCTCGACGAAGTGATCCAGTCCGGCGTCTTCGCTGTCGCAGGCGACCTCGTCAGCTTCGCCCACCACGTCCTGTTCGACCACGTCGCGGGAAGATACCTACTTGCTTGGCACGATCCAGATCGACTGATAGCGCAGTTGGAGGGCGATACCTCCGCAGCGCTCCTCCTTGCTCCCGCGCTCCGGTTTGCAGTCGAACGCATATGGCGCGTTGACAACGAAGGAAAGGCTCAGAGCTGGCGGCTGGTCTACGGCATCTTCTCCGCGACCAAGGTCGACGCGGTCCTCGGCAACGTCGCACTCCGCATCGTCAGCGAGAACGTGGACGATTTCGAGGATATCGCCGGCCTCGTAGCTAGGCTCGAGAAGGATGTGGACGATACGGCGATCACTAGCCTGCTCGGACGCCTGAGCCGGTTCGTGGCGATGGATATCGAGGCAGCCCGAAGCGTCACGCCCGAGCGCGCGATCGCATGGGTGAGCCTCGCCGAGCTACTGGCAGGAAGCGGTCGCCTGTCGCTCATGGGCCCGGCGCATGTGCTGCTCCACGCCCTATTCGATTATGCAGACCTGACCAACGCGGTGCTGCTGGCGATCTTCGGCCGCGCGGCGCGAGCGATGCTCGAATTCGCGTGGTCGAAGTCACCGCCCTTACAGACGGCAGGCAGCGCGATCAGGTTCGTTGGAAAGTCGTTTGCGTCCGATCCCACCGCAGCCAAAGCACTGCTCGACCAAACCTTGCGCGAGCCCCACTTCTCTCAGAATGCTGACCGCGAGGCCCACTGGCTGGCGGAACAAATCCTGTCGATCGCCCGAGCGGACCCGTCGTTCGCCGCAGAGATCTATGCGTGCCTCTACGGGCAGACGATCACTGACACCGCAACGTCGGCCTTCGGCGGACATCGGAGCCGCATCATGCCGCTCTCGTCCAATCGTCGGCAGGACTACGAGCATTCGCGCTGGCTTCTCGGGAGCGCGGTCAGCGAGTTCCTGGATATCTCGCCCGATCACGGCACGCGCGCAGTCATCGACGCGGTCATCGGGAAAGAGAGGTCAGAGGGCTACGGAGAGCCAATGGAATCCGACCTCATCAATCTCGGCTCCTCGAAAGTCGAGTTCCGTGGGATGGACGTCGAGTTCAATGCGTGGGACGAGAATGATGACCCACGATCCCTTGATGACGACGTGCTTGCGCACTACGTTGCCTTTCTGCGGTCGTGCGACGAAAGATTTTTCGCTTCGAGCGTCGCGGCAGCCTCGCGCGGCTATGCCACGGCCTCAGTGTGGAAGCGGATTCTCGGCATCGCGAGCGAGCGCATAGAGGAAGTCGGCAACCTGATCTGGCCGATGATGAGAAAGCCCGACCTCCTAGAAAACGGCGACACGTTGCGCGATGCCATCCGGTTTGTTGCTGCGGCATGGACATCCCGGTCGCATGAGGAACGACGCAGCTTTGAGGAGATGGCGCTGGACGATACCCGGCATGTCGACGACGATGCCAGGAAACGATGGCGAAGTATCCTTGGAAGGTTGCTTGCGCTGATCCCGGAGGAGGCCCTTGTCCTAGAGCTGACCCGCGACCTACGACGGCGACTGCAGAGTGACGGTGATCTGACGGACAACCGACCGATGCGCAGCTTTTCCTCAAGTTGGGGCGGCCGTGAGGACTACGTCCGGGAAAAACTGCAGCGTGAAGGCGTCGACATGGATAGCAGCCCCAACCGGGTTGTCCTGGACGCCTCGAATGCGCTTCACGCCAGCGTGAACGCGACGCCTGACACCAGTGATTCGGCAAAGCTCGCAACGCTGTGGTCAGAGGCCAAGGCGCTGCTCGCGCTGATCGACGCCAATCCCGGACTCCATGGCGACGTCGACCAATCCGCTTGGGGGCACGTCTCGAACGCAGTTGAACGTGTCGCCTCCAGCCGAAATTTTTCTCCGAGTGCGGACGGACTCCCGGATCTGGACATGCTACTCACCGTGCTCGCGCGGCTGTCCGCGAGTAAGTATCCTGAGCCCCAGGGTGACAGGACATGAGCATCAACTGGGGCAACTGGGCGGTGAGGGTCTACGCGGCCGAAGCTTGGATATCGCTCGCGCCGAGGTTCGCGGCCGAGCGTCCCGAGATCGTCGACCGTATCGGCGAGATCCTCGCGGACCATCAGCCAGCGGTGCGCCTTCAGGCCGCGCGGAACCTTCAGGTCATCAGTGTGGCCGCTTCGGAGCGGATGTGGGAGATGGGAGAACGGATTGCCGCTGCCGAGCCCGACGTCCAAATACTGACTGCCTATCTCGGTCGTTCGCTTCGCAGGTTCAGCCATGCCGAGCCCGAGCGCTGCGAGCACATCCTCGCAGTTGCCAAAGGGCGACTCGAAGACTGGGCCGGCGACGCGGGCGGACGCGACCATATGCAGGAATGCTTGGGCGGATGGGTAGCCCAACTTCAGGCTGGGCAGGGACGGCCGCTCGCTAGCGCTTGGCTCGACGAGTGGGCGGCGAATCCCAAGCGATTCCAGAGCGCGCTCAACGCATATACATCATCGCTGCGGGGGACGTTCTTTGCCCGCTATGCCGCTGATGCCGAGCAAGGCGACATGGAAATGAACGACCGTGCACAGGAGGGACTTACAAACATCCTCAGACCGGCACTCGAAATCTCAGCCAAAACGCACGCGGTGCTGGCCTCTGGCGCGTCGGACGAGGAGAAACGCGCCGCCGGTTCGGAGTACGGCGCGGCCGAACGCATCATCCATCACGCCATGAACCAGCTCTACTTCGGTGCGGGGGCGCGTGCGAAAGATAAGGAGGATGGACCCGGCCTCAACAATGTCGAAAAGAAGGAGCGCTTCCTCGCTGACTACGCCGACATTCTCGCGCTTCTGCAGCGATCGCGCGAACCAGCGACGCTGCACCGTTTGGTTGAGCTTTACGAGCATCTGATGCCCGGCAATCCCGTCGCCGTCTTCACAGCTATCCATGTGATCCTGACCGGTTCTGGTGCCGAGGAGGGCTATCAGTTCGAGAGCCTTGGTAGCACTGCGGTGGTAAAGGTGGTGAGACGCTACATCGCCGATCATCGCGGCCTTTTCGAAGACCCGGAGAGACGTGGGAAGCTCGTGGAAATTCTCCAGCTGTTTTCGGAGGTCGGATGGACTGATGCGATCAGGCTGCTCTATGAGCTACCCGACCTACTGAGGTGAAATGGCAAGTTCGAAGATGTTTTTGAAGTGCCACGCCGACTAGCGCGCGCGGCGCAGCCATCGGCTTCACAGCGCCGGTGCCGACCAGAATGACTAACGTTGGCGGCTGTTGAACTGGCTCAGCCCCTGGTCGCATCAGTCGAGCCCCAAAAATTTCCCTGGATCAACGAGGTCGTGCAATGGCACGCCGAGGGCCCTTGACAACGCATCGGCGTTGTCGATGGATATGTTGATCGTGCCGCGCTCGACGCGGCTCAAGTATGCGCGCGGTACGCCCGCATCCAGAGCGAGACCCTCTTGGGTCAGATCCTTCAAACGTCGGGCTCGGCGCAGATTTCTGGCGAATACCTCTCTGGCTGTGGGTTGAGGCTTGGTGCTTGGCATAGCCCAAGAGCATCAATTTCAGCGTCTTTGAGTTCGACTTCATATGTCGTACATTTGGTGCTCTTTGTGAATCATTAGGATTCAGAAGAAGGCCGACTTGGTCATCGCCAAGCACATACCGAATTCTTTGAAGTACCAGGGAGATCCCGCATGCAGTCCAAACCTCGCGGCCTTGCCGCCGCAGTCGTACTCTGTGCAATCCCGCATAGCGTTTCTGCCGCGCCGGCGACCAACAACATGGACAAGCCTTCGGCCACCTCGGTGGAAACGAGGTCCGTAACAGTTCCGGCAACGGCAACGTTGCAGCCTGACTCTCAGATCGAGAGCGCAGCAGCCGCCGCCCGCCGCGACCAGGATCCGGATCTCAATGGTTCGATGAAGGCGCGTGTCCCGGTCGAAGCTCCAGCTGCTTCTTTGGCGCGCTGACCGCTCTAACCAGACATCTGCTACAGCGGTTGCTTCCGAAAACGGCCCGACACATGCGCCCGTCAGCCGATGGCTTTGCGCGGATGACTCCCGAATCTTCCTTCAACTCCCCTCATTTTTGACAGTATGAACTTCACGAAACGCAGTCCCGCGGTCCTTGGTCTTGTTGCCGCGCTGATGATCTGCAGTGGTGTCTCGCAAGCCCAACTTCCCGCACAGCCTCAGGACACGTCGAATGCTATTTCCGGCTACGAACTTCTGGGGGTTCGTCTCGGAATGTCCGAAGCGGACGCGGTATCTGCCATCAAGAAACGCTTTCCGCCAGGCACGCAGAACGCCGATGGCCGGCCTGTCACCCTGCGCGTGACGGACTATGAACTGACGAGTCCCCGCACGAATGCCCGAGTGCGTGCCGGCGTGCGCATCGACCTGCATCCAGAGACCAAGAGCAACTTTGATTTCATCAAACTCTTTGTCCATGGCGGTAAGGTCTGGGCTGTCTGGCGCGACGATAGCGCTGGCCGCTACGAATACGACAAGATGCTAGCCGACCTGGTGGCCAAGTACCCGGGTGCCTCCCAGCAGCAGACCCAGTTCATGATCGTCAACGGGGGCACCATCAGCCGCGAGCCTGGCCCGCCGGCTGTGAGTGGCGTCGAGCTGTTCCAGGGTCAGTGTATTGGTTTACCTTTTGCTCGCTCCGGCACCAACGACAAGATCTCCCTGGGCAGTAGCTGCCGCAAAGTCTTCGACGTTGGCTACCAACCCCAGCTCAAAGAAGGCGTCAAGCTCCTGGCCTCCGGCCGCGCGCAGCTCGTCGATCTTGACGCGGGCCGGGCGTTCATGGCCTGGATGTCTTCAGGCGCCGGCAACCTGCATGGCGACAAGCCCAAGACCACCGATGCGAAGCTGTAATGGGATAGCCGACCGCGGCCACTGCAGCGGAACCATATGAGACAAGCTCAGTGAAAGTGATCGATGTAGTCAAGCGTGCTACACGCGAAGCCCGGTCCCAGGCCTGCGCCGAAGCCCAGGCGATTCGGGAATCCCGCATCAAGCGCCGCAAACCGGCGATGCCTGCATGCGATGCCGTCCAGGCGGCCCAGCCCACGCACTGACGGCACGGTAGCGCGCGCAAACGAAGAAACATAAGCAACAAAGCACAGAGGGAGGCAGTCATGCCCATGAAGATTTACACCGGCACCTTGAAGGAGTTGGGCCCCGGCGTGGAAGAAGCGTCCGAGCGGATCGGGTCCGCGCAGTACGCCTATCTCCAGTTCACGGATGGACGCATGCTGCGCAACATCCAGGTTGTCGGCGGGCTGATCGGTAAGTTGGATGCCGCACTGGATGACGAAGGCTCCGTGGAACTCCACATCATGGAGGGCGGCAAGCGCGCGGATCTCCTGGTGGCCGTCAAGACCAGTGACGGAGCTCTCTACGCCACGGATCTGAGCGGAGGCGCCTGGATGGGTCGCATCCTGCTTGCAGGGTGGTCCCTGCTCGGACTGGGCCTGTTGCCGATCTTCGGTATCGGCCTGGTGTTTCTGTGGGTGGCCTGGAGACAGTGGCACGGGATGCATCTGGTGGCGGGTGCGCGCCAGCACGTGCAGGAACTGCCCCAGGCCATTCTGGTGTGAATGCGGTGAGCTTCCGGGCGAGGATTCCCACCTGATCCGGCTACTTCGGCCCCATGGCTTCTGGATCGAGCCGTCCGTGGTCACGGGGTTGTGTGCAGGAGCAGCTACCGTGGCGCTGCTGGCCACGGTCAGTGGGTCCTTGCACGCGGTGGTGGTATGACCCACCACGGGCTGCTGCTCTATGTCGCCTTGTGCCTCGCCGCCCTGGCAGGGCGAGGCGCTTCAGATGTCTGCACCAACCTCGTCGGGCAACGGGTAGTGGCCCAACTGCGCAAGCGCCTGGCCGAGAACATCTTGCATGCGCTACTGCAGACCTCACGATAGCTACGCTGATCGATGCCAATTGCCAGATATGGTTGGGACGGTTTACTTGCAGGACTTGAGGGCTGCAACCTCACGTTCCAACAGGGCGATCCGCGCCACGGCCTGCACATTCACGATCCGCAGATCACGCAGTTTCTTGTTCGCGGCGAGCAGCCGGTCCCTCTCGTCGGCCAATTGGTGGGCTGCGGCCAGCACCTCTCGGTAGTCCTTTTGCAGTTCCATGAACCCCTGTACCGTCGCATCGTAGGCAGATCCCATGGCGTATTCGCGGGCGGCACTGACTGCACCCCCAAGGCAAGCTTCGAAGCCGCTCAGTAGCGCATTCACGCCTTGGCTTGCATCGAGGAAATTGCTGCGGTCACCGGATCGGGGAAACATTGCTCATTGCCTTTCCGGGTACAACTTGTACCCACTTTTGTACCCATCACTGGTATCCGCGCAACATCACAGTAACGTCACCAGAGATCCAAAAATTGGGTACACCGGTTCTATGCCTGCGAGGGCTCAACAACTGTGCCGCGTCGGGTGGTATCGGGCGCGGTGCTTCGGTTTCGTTGCCACTGCGTGAGCGCAGGCGGAACACGATGACGAAGGCATGGAGCCGGTGTCCCACGGCCCCTTGGCGCCACACATGGACACGTGGTGATATGCATGCACAGTGTGTTCTACGCCATCGCAATCTCCAACGTTTTCGAAGCGATCGTTGCGGTCGCGTTGCAGCCGTTCCACACGTGCGCCGAGCGAACGACAAGCGGTGGCGAATGCTTCGGAACCGATGTCCAGTGGGAACGAGAGGGTGCCGGCTTCGGTATCGATATGCGCTTTCGTTAACGATGACTTCGCCGCCGAAGCGGCAGCGATGACGAAGCGCCGGTTGATCCAGGCTCCGGTGATCACCAGTCCCGAAACCGCTCCCGTAGCCCGAAGCTTCGCCATTGGTGGTTTGCCCAGCCAAGCGGCTGCGCGCTGTGGCGTCATCGCCGAAAAGGCGACACTCATGGCCTCGGCCCCTCCGCGCTCGGTGGCTGACTGGCCAATCGTTCGCGCAGACGTTCGATGTGGTCTTTCCGCTCCATCCAGAGCTCGTCGTGCTGGGGATCCCAGCGATCTGCAAAGGAGGTTAGGCGGCGCAGAAGCTGATTTTTCAGCTGGCGGTTGTTCTGCTGATTGATTTCCACGGGCGTGCCTTTCGGGCCGGCCAGCGTGTCGAGTTCGAGTTGGGTGTGCCCGCCCCCCAGAAAACGTGGAAGCAGGTATTGGCGAATGAACCGAGCCGCCCATCTCGAGATGTCCTCGTTGTTCGCAGGCGTGGCGACAGGAGGAAAAGAGCTTTTGAACTCTGGCAACTCTTCCGCTCCCTTGAGGCCCAGCCTTCTGAACAGCTCGGCGGGCGTTTCGCCGGGTCTTGCCTTGCTGGCATTGGGGTCGTCGCGGCGTCGCAGCAAAAGCGCTGTCACATGCCCTGGGGAAACGCTCATGCTTTGGCTCCTGTGAGGACTCGCCCGGTGCCCATCTGCGAGACCGGGCAGTCCTTTGTTGAATGCCTTCACTGTAGTGCGTTGATTGATGATTGGGGGTGATCGCCAATGATCGAAAGGCCGTTCATGTACTGGCCGAGCGGCTGCGCAAGCCAGTCGAGCAAGCGCTCGCTGTTTTTCATGCCGCCGCTCCATGCACCTTGGCTGCTGCAGCGACGGTGTGCGAGACCAGGCTAGGCACGCGGTGCGTGGCCCATGCGGAAGCCAGGCCACTTCGATCGCGTTGGCTTCGATTTCGAAGCCCGCCGCTATGTATCGCAAACGATGCAGCGTTCACGATGAACGTCAGCATGCCTTCGTAGATCTTGATGGTGAAGCGGTTAGCCATGACAGCGCCCTCTATCGAACCAGGAGGTTCTGGGCGCCAGAGGCCGGCTCGGCACCATACGAGATCACGACCATGTGGTCCGCGATCAACTGCGCGACCGTCGCAGGGCCGGCATGTGTGGCATGGATGACCGGCCATGCGTGGGTGAGCACGCTGGCCGTGGTTTCCACGCGTTCTGCGTTGGCACCGTGCAGGCGAATGTGCGCTGGCGCACCGACGTTGAAAACAGCATCGATGGCATCCTCGATCTGCCGGCACAGGCGCATTGCCTGGCGATGAACTTCGTTGGCATTCATATGGACTTCCGGGAACGTTGATGGGTTTGACGGCATGTGAAGTCCATTGGGATCGCATGCGGCGCGGTGTTTCGGGTGAGGGAAATCAGTGCGGTACGCGTGTGGCGGGCAGATAGCCAGAGCCACTCAGCACCTCGTTGAAGGCGTCCCAGTCAAGGGTGAAGCCACCTATGTCGGTCCATTCGGAACTCGCGCGGTTCTGCCGGATGAGCGCCATCAGCAGGGCGTGCAGGTCGTCCGGCAGCGTCTCGACGAGGATGTCGCCTTCCTGGGTCAGGTAAGACGAGCCGCTGAAGAAATCACTGACGACTTCACTCGTGGTCATGGCCACAGCGCCGCTGGTGGCGGTCCTCAGGAGGGAAAAGGAGGTCGAGCAATTCGCGCCGCTCTTTGAGTGCGCGCTCCCGGCGCTCGCATTCCAGCTTGCTGGCCAGCCTGGTGGCTCGTCGTGCAAGCCAATAGTTGGTCAGCCACCGGATCATGCCAACGTCCCGATGCAATGGAGAGACGCGGACTTGCCGATGTTCGGACGGCGGCAATGGCTGTACCTGTGATGGGCGCGCGGAGGGATGTTCATGAAAAGCCCCTTGTGCAGAACAAGCTGGCGCGACGCCGGGCGCGCGAATGCGGGCCGGCTGGCTGCGTTACAAGGGGGCCGCGCAAAGTGGCGGCGGGTGAGACGTGAAAGCGCCAGTTTAAAAGCGACCGAAGCGGCTTCCAAGCAATAGCGATGGGAGCGTTGCTTGTTCGTCAATGCCCTTTGGTCCTGGGGCGCAATACGCGCTCGCACAAGGCGACCAAGCTCGACATTGAGTTTTATCCGGATGGTCGTGATGTACTGCTGAAAGCACTCATAGATTGATGAATGCCTGTACTACAGGTGTACTACACCTTTACACCGACTGCTTTGCGGGTACGTCATGATCTACCTGAGCTTTTTGATCCCGCTAGTTGCGATCACGCGTGGCACGCACAATGTTCTTGTGTTTCGTTGCGAGTGTTGACGATGCGATGGGGAGGCCATGTGCTTGTGCCAAATTCCGGGCAATGAACCGTAGCGTCGACGAATTGCGGGCATGAATCCGGCATGGGGGCGAGCCGGCCACATGGTGAGCGACGACAACGTGGCCGTGGAGATGGCTGCGATCTCCATGCATTACGGCGATCAACGGGAAATGCTCGCCAACGCCGAGATTCTCGAGTGCGTCCAAGACGATGCGCAGGGATTTTGCGAAGGCGGAATGCCGACCCAGACCAGGGCGAACTTTGGGGTCCAGCACAGTCTTCCTGCTCAGCCGTGGAGAAAAGCTCAGCACCACGTGCGAGTACACCTGTCTGGGCAATGCTTCACCTTCGCATCCCGCCCTGATGTGCTGGAACATCTGATGTGCCAGATCATCCGCAGCCAGCCGGCTGTCTGCGCCCCAGGGCAGGGTACGTTGTACCAAACGTCGCACGAACGGCGGGCCGGCCAGTCTCAGGGCTGCATCTACCTCGGGTGCTCCGACCTTCGCATCCAGCATGTAGCGAAGCAGGCGCGCCAAGTCGCCCGGTCGTTGCGGCTCCATTGCCGTGTACGACATGACCTTGATCATCATCGCGGCCGGCCAGCGATGTTCTGCAGCTGGCTGTTCCAAGACGTCCTTGAGCTGTGCACGGGCTTCGAGCCTTCGATTACGCGATGCGTGCCTATCCAACGTTTCGACGACGAAGCCGAGCGCGACCACCATGTTCGAGAGCGTGACCACGTCGTCATGGATCGTGGCAGGGTAGATGCCATCCACGATGCCGACCGTGGTCGGGATCGCCTCGCCACCGTCCTCGGCCAAGGCCTTCTGCGCCATGGTTCGCAAGAGGTGCGACAGGCTCACATTTCGCTTCTTGGCCAGCGCCATCAAAGCGGACTTCTCCTCCAGAGTCAGGCTCACGCTGGTCGGGGTCGTGGCGCCTGCAGCGCGGCGGCCGGACACGATTCTGCTGGATCGTTCCTTGGGATTGGCCGCAGGCTTTCTGTTGAACATCTGATGCCTATCTCTTGTGTTCCATTCTCCACTAGTCATCCTTGAAGGATTCTGGAAGCGGGGGCGTTGCGGTGCTGCTGGCATGCATGAACCAGATGGCCCCATGCAAGCCAAAACCCTCTTCGTGAAGCTCAGGGGCTGGTGGCAGCCCCGCTGCCGACACTCACGATGCTCAGCCTCTTTTTGGCCTGAGTCAGTCCGGGCACCTTGGCCAGGGGCGTGTAAGTGGGGGCGCCAAACTTCGGTTTTGCCCTGTCGAAAACGACGACAGCCCGCTTGTCGTTGAGTTGTTTGGACACGAAGATGAAGCCATCCACCGCGTCAGGATGTGCATGAACGGCAGCGCTCCATCGCTGGGTCATGTCATAGGGATATTCGGCCGACAGGCTGTTGTCGCCGCCAAGACGCTCGAGATGCTGCCCCGTGAGATCCGCGAGCTTCAGCGTGCCGTTGTCAGCGCCAGCCGCGAAGGTCACCAGATAGCGGGTGTCGATCTCTTCCTGCCGAATCCTGAACTCACCCTTCTCCGGAATCTCGTCGTGCAGGACCGTTTCCGCGATGGCGGTGTCGAGCTGCTGGCCGCAGTAGCAGGTCCCGAATTGCTTATCAGGGTCATCGAAGCGGTACGCAGCATGCCTGCCGAAGTAAGGTTCACCGCTGTTGCGCCTGCCGATCCGCTTGAGTGACGTGACGGAGACCTCCTTGGTGTGCAGCGGTAGGTCAGAAAAGTCGGCGCTTGGTGGTGGGAGCGGCATGAATCTCAGGCCTCCATGGGCGCTTCAGCAAAAGCTGCGGCGACATCCTTGACTTTGGCAACGCGGCCAGCGGCCAAGGCTTGCAGCGGAGTGTCGCCGCCCAGAGAGCCCTTGCGTGTCAAGAAAAACTGCAGCTTGGAGCCCCCCGGCAGGTCTCCCAGTACCTTGGTCACTGCTTCCAGGTGCTTGCGGTCGTAGCGCGGATCGCTGTAGAACGCGGGAAAGTACCGCTCTGCCTTGTGTGTGAGGTAGAAAACACGATTGCTTTCCGCAGCCTTCCACACTGCCTGTCGAGTGGCCCATCCCATCAGCTGCTGGAATTCGACGGGAGTCACCAGCAGCCCCTTTTCGATCATGTTCTCTGTCGTGTCCAGGAACAAGGCGGTGCGGGAGCCATCCAGTTTGGCTGTGGGTGGGGTGGCTGGTTTGTCAGCCACAAGGGCTCGCACCTGATCGGGGGGCGATGGGACTTCGACGGTAACCACCCGCAAGGCCCTGACGGTTTGCTCCAACTCGTCAAGAACACTCACCAGTTCCTGGCGAAAGTGAAACTTCGTGCCCTTGCCGCTAACCAAGGGCGTGCTGACGATGCGCGCAGCCTCTTTGTTGACCTCGCGGACATGGTCGACAAACGCCGAAATGTCGATCTTCTTCTTGGCAAGGGCTCGCGCTATGCTGGTCATGGGCAACTCCTTTTCAGATCTTCAATGTAGTGATTTTTGTCAACTGCGTCAACCATTTCGCCTAAAACGCTATAGAGAGGGCGGCTTTAAGTGGCTCAACCCTTCACAAGCATGAGCGCTTGGACGTAGCATTTCCACGGAGGAACACTCTCATGGTCGAAGCCAACGCAATCGAAGAAGGGCCGAAGTCGGAGCATGAGCAGCCGTGCTTCATTCCAGATGAGTGGGTGTTCGACGGGAACCTGCCCACCTGGATTTGTAGAAGTAAGGCGCCGGAACTGCCTGCCGCGACGGCAGAGTCTTGGTGCGTGGGCTCTTGGTTGGCCGGCCGGAAGCTACCACTGGCCGGCCAGCTTCGCCCTGTAGAAATTCTGGCCGGCCCGGCATCTTGAAGGCCTATCTTGAGGGCGCGGACGCTGATCAAGATGTGAACTGCGGCGGTCTGAAAAGCGCGGGTGGCGGTTTGACGCAGTGTCGCTGGACGACAAGAAGTCATAATCACCTGCGACGGTGTCACGAGTAGGTGTCACGTTTTTTCGTCGAAATCCACTGCGTCGCCAAAAAAGTCTTGGAATTTCAATGGGTTAGTGTCGTGGGCTGAGAGTCCCATCAGCCACCCCAAGAATTTATCTTGCAAATCAAGGCCCTACGGGGCCTTTTTTGTTTTCGGGGATAGCTGGGGATAAGGCGGCTACCTGATTTTGCTGGATTGAGCACCTGCATGAAGCGCCGGGTGATCGGCCTGGGGCTGGTCCAGATGGTAGCCCTGCACCATGTCCACGCCGAGGGATTGCAGCATCACCAGGATCTCCTGGCTCTCCACGAATTCGGCGACCGTCTTCTTGCCCAGGCCCCGCGCGACTTCGATGATGGAGCGCACGAACACCTGGTCGTCCTGCTCCCGGGCCAGATTCCGGATGAACAAGCCGTCGATCTTCAGGACATCCACCTTGAGGTGCTTGAGATAGGCGAATGAGGCGAAGCCGGTGCCGAAGTCGTCCAGGCACACATGACACCCCATGCACTGCAGGGCGTTGATGAACCGCTCCGCGTCGCGCAGGTCCGAAACCGCCGAAGTCTCCGTCAGCTCCACGAGCAGCCGGCGCGGGTCGACTTCGGCCTGCCGCAGCTCGGCGGCGATGTAGTCAGGAAGGCTAGGATCGTCGAAGGAGCGTGCCGAGATATTGACGGCCAGCGCCGGCAGGTGGGGCGCTCTCGCCAGCACCGCGATGCTCTCCTTCACGACCCAGCGGTCGATGTCCAGGATCTTTCCGCTTTTTTCCGCATGGCCGATGAAGAGGCCGGGCGGGATCAAGCGTTCGGGATCCGCTTCATCGACCATGCGGACCAGGACCTCCAGGTGGGCAAGGCCTCCGGTGGCCGCGTGGTACACGCCTTGGAAATGCAGGCGCAGCAGCCCCGCTTTCAGCGCGCGCGAAATCCGGTCGTTCCAGGCGAACCTGCTGATCATCTCCTGGGAGGCATGGTGATCCGGCCGATAGACCGACCACCGGTTCTTTCCCATGTGCTTGGCCTGGTACATCGCGGTATCGGCATGGGTGACCAGATCTTCTGCATTGCTCGCATGCTGGGGCACCTGGGCAATGCCGATGCTGGTGGTGAGCCGGAGGTTCTGTCCGGCAATGGGAAGCGGTATCTGCGAAACACCCTGCACGATGCGTTCCGCCAGCCGCTGCGCCTCCTCCACGGATGCGTTGGGCATCAGAACGGCGAACTCGTCGCCGCCCAGGCGGCTGAGCACATCGGTCTGTCGGACCAGGGCGCGCAGCTCGCCGCTCACGCGCAACAGCACCGAATCGCCGGTGCTGTGCCCGAACGTGTCGTTGATGGCCTTGAACTCATCCAGATCGAAGAAGAGCAAGGCCCCCTGGCGTGCGTTCCGTTCATGGTCCTTGAAGAAGCGAAGCAGCTCGTCCTCGAAGCGCCGCCGGTTGTATAGCCCCGTGAGCGAGTCCCTCTCCGCCAGATAGACCAGCTGTGCCGCCACCTGGCGCTCCCGCGTCACGTCTTCGTGGATCCATAGCCGGCCGATGTAGCGGTGCTCACCGTCATGGACGGGGTGCGACGTCAGCAAGAGGGTGTGCCCCGCACTGACATTGAATTCGTAGCGGCTGGGTTGATCCGGTGACGAAAGAACCTCCCTCACGTGCTCTTCCAAGGCCGCCAGGTGCTCGCTCCCGCGCCCCACCTGGCTGAACACTTCCCGGACCGAGCGGCCGACGAAGGCGTTCTCCTCCTCGGGCAGGTGCCATATCCGCACGAACATGGAGTTGCAGTACTTCACCTCGTTGTCGGCCGTGACGAAGAGGATGCCCATGTTCATCGCGCCCAGCAGCGCCAGCAATCGCGCGCGCTCCTCTTCCAGGTGGGTCATGTACTGGCGCCGCTCTTCGATCTCGGCATGGAGTGCCTGCGCATGCGCGGTTTCCTGGGCACGCTTCTGGGCCAGCTCGGCCACCATGTCGTCGAAGGCCTGGGCTAGGCGCCCCAGTTCGTCCTGCGTCCGAAGCGCAATCGGTGCCGGCGCACCTCCCTGTCCCAGCACGTCCACGGCTTCCGTGAGGCGCAACAAGGGCCGGGTCACATGCCGGACCACCAGCCTGCGCATCGCCCAGAGCACCAAGACCAGGCTTAGCAATCCCGTGCCGGCAAGGATGCCGAGCCACTTCACCACAAGGCCGTTCACGCGGGACTGGGGCATCAGGCGGACCTGGTACCAGCCAGGCCCCTTGATCCGGGACCACGCAACCCACTGGCTGCCATCGGGCAGCAAACCGGCCCCGCTGTCGGCGCCCGATTGGGAAACCATGCGGTGAACCTGCTCCAGCACCGGGTCTTTCAGCTGGGACACCTTCAGTTGCCCCTGCGCCGCGGCGATCTGGTCCTGCAGCTGGGGATGCGATATCAGCTCGCCGTCCGCGCTGAGGATCAACTGCAGGCCGTCCTGCATCCGGCTTGTCCCGACGGCGTCCAGCAACGTGCCGATCGAGAGGTCGTGCCCCAGGGTGCCCACCCAGCGACCTTGCCAGTCCAGCGGCTGGATGACCGACACCATCCAGGTCTTGGCCTGCTGGTCGAAATAGACCGGCGTCCAGAAGATGTGCCGGCCGGGATTGGCGCGCGGATCTGCTCCGCGCATGGTCGGGTAGTCGGCGTTGGTGGCCTCGGCAGTCGCACCGGCACCCCAGTCGACGCCACGCGCATAGACCATCAGCCCGTCCTCCACGAAATCCATGTAGACGGAAAAGAACGGCGGCGCCAGCGCCGGCCCCTGCTCCCGCAGCAGGTCGTAGCTGATCACCGCCCGAAGGCGCGTGGATTCGCTGGGGCCGTCGGCACCATGGTGCAGGTAGAGGGTCGGCGCCTTGACGGCATCGACCCGCTCGGGCCTCAGCCGCCACAGGCCGTCCTCTCCGCGCGCGAAAAGATCGGGAAAGCGCCTGAGCGTCGCTGCGGAATCGGCCGTGTCGAGCCGGGACAGCAGGTCGTCCCGCAGCCGTTCCACGCTGTGCCCGGCCTGGACGAAGAGCCCTTCGCTGGCCTGTGCGCGCAATTCGACGGCTTGCCGAATGATCACCTGCACGATCTGATCGGTGACGGCCCGAAGGAGCACGTACCCCAACCCGGAGACGAGAATCGCAAAGGCCAGAAACAATCCCCAGATCGAGAATGACAGTCTGTGGATGACCGAGGTGCGGGATCGGGATGTCAGCAAGTAAGGCCCCTCAAATTTTTACTTGGCCTGCGCCGGCTCCTGGTTCCGGTGGGCTGCTGACATACTACTTGAGGCTGCAGGAGGGGATGGCTTCGCCTGCTGCCGGACACGGCAAAGCGCGGTGCCGGCGGTGTTGCATCGGTGTTTTGCTGGCCTGCCCGGAGGGACTCGAACCCCCGACCTATTGCTTAGAAGGCAATTGCTCTATCCGGTTGAGCTACGGGCAGATGGGATGGGCGCAATGGCGGCCTGCCTGGCGGAGCCTTCCGCCGCCATGCCCCGGCGCAAGGCCCGGATCATACCTGCGCCGATAGCGCCCCTTGCGCGAGCCGGCCTGGATTTTCAGTGCAAGGTCATGGCGGATGCGGTTATAACGGTGTTACACGCCCATCCTTATTTCCCCTCCACTTTCCACCGACCCATGCCGCACAGTGTTTCCCTGATACACACCATCGCTGCCGCCCTGGGTCTGGCCCTGGCGCTGGGGTTCGTCGCTGCGCGCCTGCGGCTGCCGGCCCTGGTGGGGTATCTGCTGGCGGGCGTGGTGATCGGGCCCTTCACGCCGGGTTTCGTGGCGGACGCCGCGATGGCCAGCCAGCTGGCGGAAATCGGCGTGATGCTGCTGATGTTTGGCGTGGGGCTGCATTTCTCGCTGGGCGACCTGCTGGCGGTGCGCAAGATCGCCGTGCCGGGGGCCGTGGTGCAGATGATGGTGGCCACGGCGCTCGGCATGGCGCTGGCCACCTGGTGGGGCTGGGGGCTGGGCGGGGCGCTGGTGTTCGGCCTGGCGCTGTCCTGCGCCAGCACGGTGGTGCTGCTGCGGGCGCTGGAGACATTGGGCATTCTCGACAGCCACACCGGCCGCATCGCCGTGGGCTGGCTGGTGGTGGAAGACCTGGCCATGGTACTGGTGCTGGTGCTGCTGCCGCCCCTGGGCGAGTGGCTGGGCAGCAGCGGCAGCGGTGGGCAGGCCCCGGACGGCGGCACGCTGCTGCGCACGCTGGGCTGGACGCTGCTGCAGGTGGGCGGCTTCGTGGCGCTGATGCTGCTGGTGGGGCGCCGCGTGTTCCCCTGGGTGCTCTGGCAGGTGGCGCGCACGGGCTCGCGCGAGCTGTTCACGCTGTGTGTGGTGGCGGCTGCCGTGAGCATCGCGTTCGGCTCCGCGGCGCTGTTCGGCGTGTCGTTCGCGCTGGGGGCCTTCTTCGCGGGCATGGTGATGCGCGAGTCGGAGTTCAGCCACCGGGCCGCGCAGGAGTCCCTGCCGCTGCGCGATGCGTTCGCCGTGCTGTTCTTCGTGTCGGTGGGCATGCTGTTCAACCCCGCCGTGCTGTGGGACCGGCCGATGCAGGTGCTGGCGGTGGTAGCCATCATCATGCTGGGCAAGACGCTGGCCGCGGCCGCGCTGGTGCTCGCCTTCCGCTACCCGCTGAACACCGCGCTCACCGTGTCGGCCAGCCTGGCGCAGATCGGGGAGTTCTCCTTCATCTTGGTGGCGCTGGGCGCGTCGCTGGGCATGCTGCCGCCCGAGGGGGCCAGCCTGGTGCTGGCCGGGTCGCTGATCTCGATGGCGCTCAACCCCATGCTGTTCCATGCCATCGCGCCGCTGCAGGCGTGGCTGCGCGCCCGCTCGGCCTGGGCGCGGCGGCTGGAGCAGCGCGATGACCCGCTGGCGGAGCTGCCCATGACCACCGACTCGCGCTACCTGGCGCGGCAGGTGGTGCTGGTCGGCTACGGCAGGGTGGGGCGCCGCGTGGCGAATGCGCTCATGGCCAACGACATTCCCTTCGTGGTGGCCGAGCAGAACCGCGAACTGGTGGAGTCGCTGCGCGAATCGGGCATCGCGGCCGTCTATGGCGACGCGGTGGACCCCGCCGTGCTGATCCAGGCGCATATCGCGCGTGCGGCCATGCTGGTGATCACCGCGCCGGACCCGATGAACGTGCAGCAGATGATCGCCACGGCCTGCACGCTGAACCCGAACATCGAGACCGTGGTGCGCAGCCACAGCAGCGACGAGGCCCGCAGGCTCATGCAGGAATGCGGCAGCACGGTCTTCCTGGCCGACGAGGCGCTGGCCCAGGCGATGTCGCGCTATGTGCTGGAGCGCACGGAAGCACGCCAGATGCTGGCCACGGCCCCCGCTCCGCTGCACAGCCGGGTCTGATTCTTATGGTCAAAATGGCCTCCAGCGCTTGCTGGACAAGCGCTGGAAGCTATATTTTTAGGAGTTGACCCGGTTCAGCGGGCCTGCTGCGCACTGGCCCGCACGCTCGCCGCGGTCTGGCCGAACAGCACCTTGCGCTGTTCGTCGGTCATGGGCTTGCGCAGTTCCCGGCCCAGGGCCAGGCCGCGCTGCACAGCGGGGCGCTCCATGAGGGCATCGTGCCAGCGCCGCAGGTGCGGAAAGCTCTCCAGCGGAATCTCGTAGGCCTCGTGCAGCCGGATCCAGGGCAGGATGGCCATGTCGGCGATGGAATAGTCGTCGCCCGCCACGTGTGCCCCGGTGCGCTGCAGCTGGCCGTCGAGCACGCCGTAGAGGCGGTTGACCTCGTTGCCGTAGCGCTCGATGGCGTAGGGCACCTTCTCGGGCGCATACACGCGGAAATGCCCGTTCTGCCCCGACATCGGCCCCAGCCCGCCCATCTGCCACATCAGCCACTGCATCTGCGCATAGCGCTCGCGCAGGTGGGTGGACCAGAACCGGCCGGTCTTCTCCGCCAGGTACATCAGGATGGCGCCGCTCTCGAACACGGACACCGGCGCGCCCGGCGCCGCCGGCGCGTGGTCCACGATGGCGGGCATGCGGTTGTTGGGGCTGATGGCCAGGAACTCGGGGCGGAACTGCTCGCCCTGGCCGATGTTGACGGGAATGCAGCGGTAGGGCAGGCCGCATTCCTCCAGCATGATGGAGATCTTCCAGCCGTTGGGCGTGGGCCAGTAGTGCAGGTCGATCATTGCGATTCCTCGAACACCAGGGCCGGGGTGGCCATGATCCGGGCCGTGTGGCCCAGTTCCTGGATCAGGTGGTTGGCGAAGTAGCTGTTCTGCGTGTCCGGCTCCAGCGCGGCGACGGCCAGGTTGGCGCGGGGCTGGCCCAAGGGCACGTAGAAGCTGCCGGCCGGGATGTCGATGGCGCTGCGCACCGGGGCCACCTGCACGCGCACGATGTCGGTGTCGCCTGCGATGGTGCCGCGCACGTCCTGGCGGCCGCCGGTCTCGCGGGCGGTTTCGCGGTAGGTGTCGGCCAGCGCGGAGCCCGGCTCGGCCACGCGCATCACCTGCAGGCCCAGCAGCTTCAGGCGCTCCACGGCGTCGGCGGCGCTGGCCGACAGCCAGTAGCCGCAGGGCCGCGCGCGGGCCTTGGTCGGGTGCAGGGTGAGCGAGGAGTTCCACTCCACGCGGATCGGGCGGTCCGCGCCGGTTTCGGGGTCCAGGAAGTCCAGCTCGCGCTGCGTGGGCGTGGCGGCGGCTTCCACCACCACCTGATCGCGGCAGGCCTGGGAGCTGATGTCGCGCGCCACGAAGGAGCGCACCTGCTCCAGGTTGGCCGCGCGGTCGGCCGTGCTGCGCAGCGCGCTCACGATGGCCGTGACCTGCGTGTGCACGCGGCGCTGGATGTGCATGCGGCCGATGCCCACGCCGCGCGTCTCGATCAGCAGGCTGACCGTGTTCTTCAGGCCGTTCACGTTGCGGCCCGTGTCGGGCTGCGTGCCGCCCATGGAGATGCGCTTGTCCTCCAGGTTGGTGGACGTGGTGTAGTACCAGTCGCTCGCCAGGCCCTGGGCCTTGAGCGCCGCCACCATGGGCTGGTGGTACCACTCCTGCGAGGCCTTGGTCAGGAACTCGGGGTAGTTGGCCGTGGTGGCGTACTGCAGCAGCGCGTCGTAGCGCTGGATGGCGTTGAACTTCTGCAGGTAGCGGCCCACGACGGTGTATTCGTGCGCGTCCATCACCAGGATGGGGCGGTAGTCGTTGACCACCTGAGCCAGCGCACGCGCCTCGGGCGTGTTCAGCAGCAGGTGGTCGCGGTTCATGTCCACGCCGTTGGCCGTGACGCGGGTGCCCGCGGCTGCGCCGTCGGGGTTGGCGCGCGGCACGATGACGACGTTGATGCGGTCCAGCAGGGGCTCCAGCAGGCCCTGGGTCAGCTCGCGGCTGATCACCAGCAGGGCTTCGCTGCCCGCGGGCTCGTCGCCGTGCTGCTGGCCGATCAGCACCACGGTGGGGCGGGCGCTCTTGTCCAGGTCCACCAGCTCGGTGCCCGCCGCGCGGGTGGCCAGCAGGCCCAGGATGGGTTCGCCGCGCTGCGACGTGCCCAGCTGGAGCAGCCGGGTGCGCGTGGGGCCGCGCGCGCCGGGGTTGTCCAGCGACTGCAGCCACTGGGCGAGCTCGGCATTGGTCGTGAAGGCCCGGCGGTTGGGGCCCAGCCCGGGCGTGCCGTAGGCCACCGCTGGGTCGGGGAAGCGGGCGGCCACGGCGGGGCCGTAGGGCGGCGCCATCGGGCCTTCGTTCTGCACCACCAGCGGCGCGGGCGGCGGCAGCGGGCTGGCAACGGCTCCGGCGGCGCCCGGAACGTCCAGGCGCTGCGCCTGGGGCGGCAGGGGCGCCTGGCCCAGCGGCGCGGGCACCACCGTGCCCTGCTGGGCCCGGGGCAGCGGGGCGGGGGCGCCGGAGCGCGCGGTCGGCGTGGAGGGCCAGGGCGGCAGCGGGGTGCTCGAACACGCTGCCAGCAGCGCGGCGGCCAATGCGGCGGTCAGTGAAGTAGAAAAGGTCCGGGGCAGGCGGCGGGGGAGAAGGTGCATGGTCATGGTCATTTCTGCCGGTAAGGCCGAGCAGGGCGGCTCTGTGACGGTGATGTTACCTGTCCACCCTGTCCGCGCCGTGTCGGCGTACATCCCGTTGCAAACGCAGGGTTGACAGGCTGGCTCAGGCGGCTGGAGCAGCCACGGGCATCTTCAGCCGCAGCAGGGCGCGCACGAATCCGTGGTCCGAGCGGCTGCGGTCGCGCCCCTCGTGCAGGTGGTCGTTGAAATAGTCCACGCGCCGCACGTCGCCCACGCTGTTGCGGCCATTGGGCAGGAACTCCTCGCTCACCAGGATCTGGTCCAGCACGCTGGGCGAGCCCTGGTGGATGTGGGAGTAGGCCACGTCCTTCTTCAGCGCCGCGTCGCCCTGCAGGTCGTAGGCGTTGAACAGGGCCACGTCGCGGGCCGAGCGGTCGTAGGCGATCTCGTTGGTGGCGCAGATGAGCTGCGTGGTCACGCTGTCGGGCGTGTCGTTGAAGTCGCCCAGCACCACCAGCGGCATGCTGGTGCGGTGCAGCACGTCGATGACCAGGCAGCGCAGCGCCATGGCCTCGGCGCCGCGCATGATGAGCGAGCGCAGCGACGCCAGGGCCATCACCTTGCGGTCGTCCCTGTCTTCGAGGTGGTTGCCCTGCGCGTCCTGCAGGAACTTGGGGCGCTTGGACTTGAGGTGGGCCGTCAGCACGTTCAGCGTCTGGCCGTGCTTCATGCGCAGGGCGGCCACCAGCGGCGGGCGCTCGAAGCGGGTGTGGGCGCCCAGGCCGGGCACCTCCACCTGGAAGCCCGGCGGGAACTCCGCGAACGACTGCAGCGCCTCGACCTTGAGCCGGGTCGCGAGGCCCACGCGCGGGGTACCCTGGGCGCCCGCGTGCGTGGCGTTGTTCTCCGCGCCCGGCACGGCCACGAAGTCATAGCGCAGGCCGCTGCGGGCGAGGGCGCCTTTCAAGGCCGCGTCGTCCCAGACCTCCTGCACCGCCAGCACGTCGGCGCTGAGCATGCGAAAGCGCTCGCCCAGCCAGGTGAGCTTGCGGTCGAATTCGGCCTGGGTGTAGGGCTCCTGGTTCTCGTAGAACATGCGCCCGGGGTTGGCCAGGTTGAGCACGTTGCAGGTCGCCACCATCAGGGTGGCCAGGGGCTGGGGCGGGTCGTTGGGGCGCATGAGGCCCCGACTGTACGGCATGCCCCGCAGGGTTTGCAGGTTTCATGCCATTTTGGCCGCCAGCGCTTATGCAGCAAGCGCTGGCAGCTATTCTTTCAGGAGCGCTACAACTCAGCGGTTGAACGAGCCGCGCGAGCCGCCGCCCGTGCCGCGTGGGCCGCTGCTGCGGCCACCACCGCCGTAGCCGCCACCACCACCGCCCCCACCGCTGCGGTAGCCACCGCCGCCGCCGCCGCGTCGTCCGCGTCCGGCCATGCTGTCCACGCTGGTGCGCATGGGGTCGGGCTGGCCGCCGCCGCCGTGGCCGCCGTTGCGGTGGTTGGGGTTGCTGTGTCCGCCCTGAGTGCCCAGGTGGGCATTGGCGTGGGGCGGCTGGTCGTCATAGCGGTGGCCGCCGCCTTCCGGGCGCGGGCCGCGGCTGCGCGCCGGTGCGGGCTGGTTCGGGCGGCCGCCATTGCCTTGGCCGTTGTTGCTGCTGCTGTTGCCGCGTGCGCCGCGGCCGCCGCCATGGCCCGCATTGCCGTTGCCGCCGCCGCCCTGCTTGGCGCCGCGATCACCCTGGCTGGCCTTGTTGGTGCGGATGCGCTCCATCATCTCGCTGCGGGCGGCCTTGGCGGCGGCCTGCATCACCTCGCGGCTGGGCGGCTTGCCTGCGCCGCCCCAGATGGTCTGGCGGCCCATGGCGATGGGTTCGGCCTTTTCGCCGGCCTCGGGGCCGAAGCCGTCAATGACCTGGACGGGGATCTCCTGCTTGGTGAAGCGCTCGATCTCCATCATGAAGCCTTCCTCGTCCATGCAGACCAGGCTCACGGCCTCGCCGCTGGCGCCCGCGCGGCCGGTGCGGCCGATGCGGTGCACGTAGTCTTCGGGCACGTTGGGGATTTCGTAGTTGACGACGTGCGGCAGGTCGTCGATGTCGATGCCGCGCGCCGCGATGTCGGTGGCGACCAGGGCGCGGATCTCGCCGCTCTTGAAGCCCGCCAGCGCCTGCGTGCGGGCGCTCTGGCTCTTGTTGCCGTGCAGGGCCATGGCCTGCACGCCGTTCTTGGTCAGGAACTCGGCCACGTTGTTGGCGCCGAACTTGGTGCGGGTGAAGACCAGCACTTGGCTCCAGTTGTGCTGCTGGATGATGTGCAGCAGCACCTGCTTCTTCTTGCCGCGGCCCACGGGGTGGATCACCTGCGTGATGCGCTGCACCGTGGTGTTGCGCGGCGTGACCTGGATGCTCTGCGGGTTCTTGAGCAGCGTGCCGGCCAGCTCGCGGATCTCGTCGCTGAAGGTGGCGGAGAACAGCAGGCTCTGCTTGTCCTTGGGCACCAGGGCCAGCACCTTCTTCACGTCGTGGATGAAGCCCATGTCGAGCATGCGGTCGGCTTCGTCGAGCACCAGCACTTCCACGGTGGACAGGTCCAGGAAGCCTTGCTGCTGCAAATCCAGCAGGCGGCCGGGGGTGGCGACCAGGATGTCCACGCCGCGCTTGATGCGGTCGATCTGCGGGTTCATGCCCACGCCGCCAAAGACGACGGTGGAGGAAATGTCGAGGTATTTGCCGTATTCGCGCACGGATTCCTCGACCTGGGCGGCCAGTTCGCGCGTGGGCGTCAGCACCAGGGCGCGGATGCCCTTGCCGCCGAATTTGCTCTTGGGCGCGGTGCCTTGCGAGAGGCGGTGCAGCATGGGCAGGGTGAACGCCGCCGTCTTGCCGGTGCCGGTCTGCGCGCCGGCCAGCAGGTCGTGGCCTTCGAGCACGGCGGGGATGGCCTGGGCCTGGATGGGCGTGGGCGTTTCGTAGCCCGTTTCGTGCACAGCCTTCAGGATGGCAGGAGCCAGGTTCAGTTCGTCAAATGTCATGTTTTTGAATGCGCCCGTCCGGGGCGCCGGGTATCGGCCTGTCGCGCAACCCAGGCGGGTTGCCGAGCCAGTCTCAGGCCGATGGGGTTCAGGATTGGGAGCCCGCAAGCGCGGCTTGCTTCGTCCCCAGCAGTGTGCTGATGCGGCGGGCAACTGGAGCCCGTCACGGGGATATTGTCGCATGGCCCGATAATCGAGGTTTGCTCGCAGAAATCTCTGCCCACTTCTTGCAGGTTTGAGGACCAATGGCCCAATACGTTTATTCGATGAACCGCGTCTCCAAGACCGTGCCGCCCAAGCGGCAGATCTTGAAGGACATCTCCCTGAGTTTCTTCCCCGGCGCCAAGATCGGCGTGCTGGGCCTCAACGGCTCCGGCAAGTCCACCCTGCTCAAGATCATGGCGGGCGTGGACAAGGAAATTGAAGGCGAGGCCATTCCCATGCCGGGCCTGAAGATCGGCTATCTGCCGCAGGAACCCCAGCTCAACCCCGAGCACACCGTGCGCGAGAGCGTGGAAGAGGCCATGGGCGAAGTCTTCGCCGCCAAGGCCAAGCTGGAAGAGGTGTACGCCGCCTACGCCGAGCCCGACGCCGACTTCGACGCGCTGGCCGCCGAGCAGGCGCGCCTGGAGGCCATCATCGCCACCGCCGGCACCGATTCCGAGCACCAGTTGGAGATCGCCGCCGACGCGCTGCGCCTGCCGCCCTGGGAGGCCACGGTGGGCGTGCTCTCCGGCGGTGAAAAGCGCCGCATCGCGCTGTGCCGCCTGCTGCTGTCCAAGCCCGACATGCTGCTGCTCGACGAACCCACCAACCACCTGGACGCCGAATCCGTCGATTGGCTGGAGCAGTTCCTGCACCGCTTCCCCGGCACCGTGGTAGCGATCACCCACGATCGCTACTTCCTCGACAACGCGGCCGAGTGGATCCTGGAACTGGACCGCGGCCACGGCATTCCGTACAAGGGCAACTACAGCACCTGGCTGGACCAGAAGCAGGCCCGCCTCGAATCCGAGCAGAAGGGCGAGGAAGCCCGCGCCAAGGCCCTGAAAAAGGAGCTGGAGTGGGTGCGCCAGAACGCCAAGGGCCGCCAGGCCAAGAGCAAGGCGCGCATCGCCCGCTTCGAGGAACTGAGCGACTACGAATACCAGAAGCGCAACGAGACGCAGGAAATCTTCATCCCCGTCGCCGAGCGCCTGGGCACGCAGGTCATCGAGTTCAAGAACGTCACCAAGTCCTTCGGCGACCGCGTGCTGATCGACAACCTGTCGATGAACATCCCCGCCGGGGCCATCGTCGGCATCATCGGCCCGAACGGGGCCGGCAAGTCCACGCTGTTCAAGCTCATCGCGGGCCGCGAGCAGCCCGACAGCGGCGAGGTCGTCATCGGCTCCACCGTCAAGATGGCCTACGTGGACCAGAGCCGTGATGCGCTCTCGGACGAGAAGACCGTGTGGGAAGACATCTCCGGCGGCCTGGACATCATCAACATCGGCAAGTTCCAGATGGCGAGCCGCGCCTACGCGGGCCGCTTCAACTTCAATGGCGGCGACCAGCAGAAGAAGGTGGGCCTGCTCTCGGGCGGCGAGCGCGGGCGCCTGCACCTGGCCAAGACGCTGATCGCGGGCGGCAACGTGCTGCTGCTGGACGAGCCCTCGAACGACCTGGACGTGGAAACCCTGCGCGCGCTGGAAGATGCGCTGCTGGAGTACGCGGGCACGGTGTTGGTAATCAGCCACGACCGCTGGTTCCTCGACCGCATCGCCACGCACATCCTGGCCGCCGAAGGTGACAGCCAGTGGACGTTCTTTGACGGCAATTACCAGGAGTACGAGGCCGACAAGAAGAAACGCCTGGGTGAAGAGGGCGCCAAGCCCAAGCGCATGCGCTACAAGGCCCTGAAATAAGCCCGCAGGTCAAGTAGGATTGCAACTGGCAGCCACCCGCCTGACGATTCTCCTCCTCCCCCATGTCCCAGTCCGCGTTGAACGCCCGAACTGTTTTCCGTGCCTGCGTGGTCAACGCGGTGCGCGGGGGCGAGGCGCTGATGCAGCAGCTGGTCAAGGTCACCCAGTCGGCCCTGGCCGAGGAGGAGTCGCAGGTACGCAACATCCAGCAGCGCAACCTGCTCAGCGACAGCCTGCGGCTGCTCAACCAGCACGAGGCGGCCCTGGTCAAGGGCTACCCCATGGCCCTGCTGGAAACCTTTGCCGAAGGCCCGTCCACCGCCAAGGGGCGCACCACCGCCGAAGACACGGGCATGGACTTCGGCGAGCTCTCGCTCATGGACGAGAACGAGATGCAGGCGCAGGTGGAGCTCTCCAAGGCGCAGCAATCGGCCCTGCATGCCACCGACGCGGTGCTGGCCGAGCTCAACACCCTGGTCAGCTCGGCCCAGGGCCTGCGCAGCGTGCAGCCCGAACGCAACCCGCTGCGCCCCGAGAGCTACATCCGCGCGCTGCAGCAGGTCGTGGGCGACACCGGCGTCTCGCCGGAGGTGCGGCAGCTGTGGATGCAGCACATGCGCGACCTGCTCGGCAAGCTGCTGGTCGAGGAATACCGGCGCACCGCCGCCAGCCTGCGCGAGCACGGCGTCCAGCCCGTGGGCTATGCCGTGGTGGGCACGCCTTCGGGCAGCAGCGGGCGCGGAGGGCTGGGGACGGGTTACGGCGGGACCGGCTACGGCACGGGCTATGGCGGCGGCTACTCGGGCTATGGCCATTCCATGAATGCCCCCATGGGCGACTACGGCCGCAGCGGCATGGGCCCCGTGACCGGCTGGAGCGGCGACTCGCAGCAGGGCGGCATGGCGCCCGCCGCCGAAGAGGCCTTGCTGACGGTGGGCATCCTGCGCCAGATGCTGGCGGGCGGCGACCCCTTCGACCCGCGCACCTACGGCGCGGTGCCCGTCATGGGTGTTCCGCCGGTCCAGGCCGTGCCCGTGTATCCAGGGCATCCTGGCGTGGCCCACGTGCCGCCGGGAGCGGGCGGCGCCGGCTACTACCCGGCCAACGCCGCGGTGGAAGCCATGGAGGACATCGCGCAGCTGGAGCGCATCGTGGGCCGCTTGTCCGGAAATGCGGGCGGCCCTGTCATCAGCCAGCCTGGATCGCTGCCGGTGCCCCTGGCGGGCTGGCGCGCGCCCTCGGGCATGGCGCCGGTCGTCTATGCCACCATGCCCATGGAGGCGGCGCTGCAGTCCCCCGCCATGGCCGTGGAGGTCGTGGGCCGCATGATGGCCAACATCGCCCAGGACACCCGCCTGCTGCCCCCGGTGCAAAAGGCGGTGCAGACCCTGGAGCCCGCCCTCAAGCAGCTCGTGCAGCACGACGGGCGTTTTTTCACCGACAGCACCCACCCCGCCCGGCGCATGCTGGACGAGCTGACGCAGCGCAGCCTGGCGTTCACGTCCGAGACGGCGCCCGGGTTCACCAGCTTCATGCGCCTGCTCAAGGGCGCCGTCGAACACCTGGCCGCGTCCGAGATCCGGGACGCCGGCCCGTTCGACACCGTGCTCAAGGCCCTGCAGTCGGCCTGGGACACGCAGGAGCAGAAGCTCAAGGCCCAGCAGAAAGCCCAGTTGCACGCCGAGCAGCGCGAGATGCTGGCCGAGAAGATCGCCGCCGACATCCGCAAGCTGCCCGAGGTAGGCAACGTGCCCAAGGACATCCTGGACTTCGCCGCCGGCCCCTGGGCCGACGTGGTGGCGCTGGCGCAGGTGCTCAAGGCGCCCGACGCGCAGGACGATGACCCCGGCGGCTACCTGGCCCTGGTGCCCGTGCTGCTGTGGAGTTCGCAGCCCGAGCTGACGCGCCAGGAACCCGACCGCCTCAACGAAACCATTCCCGGCCTGCTGGCCAAGCTGCGCAAGGGCCTCAAGACCATCGCCTACCCGCCCGCGCAGACCAGCGCCTTGCTGCAGCGGCTGGTGGGGCTGCACCAGGAGGCTTTCGAGAAGCCCGCGCCCGTGGCCAAACCTGCCGCGCCTGAGCCGGAGCCCGTCGCCGGGGCGCCTGCGGAGCCGATGCCGGTGGAGGAGACCCCGCCCGCTGCCGAAGAAAGCGCTCCAGAGGCCTCGGTGGAGGCCGCCGCGCCCGACCCCTATGTGGACTTCGTGATCGGCGCCTGGGTCGAACTGGTGACCAATGGCCGCATGGTGCGCACCCAGCTCACCTGGGCCAGCCCGCACGGCACGCTGTTCCTCTTCACCGCACCGGATGCCAGCACCCAGTCCATGACCCGGCGCATGCGCGACAAGCTGGCGTCGGAAGGCTCGCTGCGCGTGGTGCCGGCGCCTGCCGCCAAGCCCGCAGCGCCGGAGCCCAAATCCCCGGACGCCAAGCCCGCGGGCGCCCGGTCCAGGCCGTCGAGCTCCAGGCTGGCGCCCCTGTCCAAGCCTGCGCCGCTGCCGCCTTCCAAATCCTCCAAGAACCGCTGATCCTCAGCGCAGCAGCTTCTTGCGCACCAGGTGGATGTGGTTGCGCAGCGCGTACAGCTCGTCCGCGTACGACAGCGGCACGCTCACCTTTTCCACCTGCGCCTCCAGCCCGTCCAGGGCCTTGAGCAGCTCGGCGGCGTCCGCCTTGCCGGCCTCCATGTCGTTCTCGATCTCGCGCAGGCGGCCGTACCAGCGGAATACGCGCGAGCGCACGCGGAACTGGTACAGCGGCGGCACGATGCGCGACAGCGGCAGCATCACCGCAATCAGCAGGCCCAGCACCAGCCACATGCGCTCGATCAGGTTGGCGACCCAGAACGGCAGGTAGCGCTGCAGCATGGGCACCGGCTCGTTCATGGCGCGGTCACCCTCCTTGGCGATGGGCAGCTCGCTGGCGCGCGAATTGGGGAACTCCCGCGCCCGGTTGAACCAGCCCGAGCCGCCATGCAGCTTCTGCGCGTTCTGCGCAAACAGCGTGAGCAGGGCGGGGTGCGTGCCGTCGCGCGCCAGCAGCGAGGTGGTGGAGGCCACCAGCCGCACGTCGCGCGCGGGCACGTTGGCCGCCAGGTCCACCACGCCGCGCGGCAGCGTCACCGGCGTCAGGAAGGGAAAGCGCCGTGCATAGGCCTCGTGTTGGGAGAAATCCAGCAACTGCACGCCCGGCGTCTGCAGCAGCATCTGCACCATCAGCGACTCGGGGGCCGAGGCGAACACCAGCGCGTCGAGCTTGCCCGCCAGGAAGTCCACGGTGGCCGGGGTCTGCTCCAGCCGCGACATCTGCACCGCACCGGGCTCCACCTTGTTCGCATCCAGCAGGCGCTCCATCAGCTTGGGCACGCCGCTGCCTTCCGAGCCCACGTTCACCCGCCAGCCGCGCAACTGCTGCAGGCTGGACAGGCGCGGCGCCTTGAGCATGCGCTGGGCCGCGTCGGTGCGGTAGAACAGCCACACGGGCTCCACGAACAGGCTGCCCAGGGACACCAGTTCGTCCGCATCGTCGGGCAGCAGCTCCGCCGTGCCGCCCTGCACGAAGGCCACGTCGGCCCGGCCCTCGCGCAGCAGCTGCAGGTTGTGCGATGAGCCCTCGCTGGGCAGCAGCACCACCTCGATGCCGTCCGCCGCCAGCGCCTGCTGGTAGCGCTTGCCGAACTCCTCGTAGGCGCTTTGCGCGGGGCCCGTGGCCAGGGTGACCGTCTTGGGCGGGTTGGGGTTGAGCCACCAGTACGCCAGCACCAGCAGGCCCACGGCCAGGAAGGCCAGCGGGCCGGCCGACACGATCAGGTCGCGCAGCGTGAGAAAGGTATTGCGAAAAGCCTGGGGCATAGAGTCAGAGGTCCCCGGCGCAGGGCAGGTACAGGCCCTCGGCCGTCGTGATCGACCGCGCCATGCGCGCGGCCCGCGCGGTGGCGATGGCCGTCGCCTCGGCCGCCATGGTGGCCAGTACCATCATGCCGGGGCTCGTGCCCGCGCGGCCGGTGCCCAGGCTGAAGAGGGTGTCGCCGTCCGACATGGTATGCACGGGGTTGATGCTGCGCGCCAGCCCGTCGTGCGCGGCCACGGCCAGGCGGTGGGCCTGGGCCTTGGTGATGGCGGCGTCGGTGGCCACTACCCCGATGGTGGTGTTGGTGCCCGCCAGCAATGGCTGGGGCGCGTCGCCGCGCAGCAGGGCGCGGCGGGTGTCGCGCAGGCGCAGGCCGTCGTCCGTGCGTGCGCCGGCGATCACCTGCGCGGTGTCCGGGTCCACCACGTCCCCCAGGGCGTTGCAGGCGATCAGGGCGCCCACCGTGACGCTGTCCACCGTGACGGAGGCGGTGCCGATGCCGCCCTTCATCGCGCGCTGGATGCCGAAGATCTTGCCCAGGGCGGCACCGGTGCCCGCGCCCACATTGCCCTCGGCTGGGTCGGCGGTGGACGCGGCCTCGCACGCGGCATAGCCCGCGGCGGCGTCGGGGCGGATGCGCATGTCGCCCACCAGCAGGTCGAACAGCACGGCGGCGGGCACGATGGGCAGGCGGCCCACGGCCACGTCGAAGCCCACGCCGCGCTCCTCCAGCCAGCGCACGGCGCCGGTGGCGGCGTCCAGTCCCCAGGCGCTGCCGCCGGCCAGCACGATGGCGTGCACCCGGTCCACGAGGTTCGAGGGGTGCAGCAGGTCCGTCTCGCGCGTGCCGGGGGCGGCGCCGCGCACGTCCACGCCCGCCACGGCGCCCTCGCGGGCCAGGATGACGGTGCAGCCGGTGGGGCGGCGGGTTTCGGTGAAGTGGCCGACCTCGATGCCGGCCACGCGGGTGATGCTGCCGGCGTCTCCGGCCAGTCGGTGGGAACTCATGGCCATCGATTATGGTGCCCAGGCAGCACGCCCTTCCTGCGCAGCGTCAGGGTGCCTTTTCGATGTGGGTGACGTGGTAGGCGCCGCCCACCCTCTCGGCACGGAAGCGCACCTTGTCGCCGGCCTGCAGGCTGTCCGGCAGGGCGGCGTCCTGCATGCGGAAGACCATGGTCATGGGCGGCATGCCCAGGTTCTTGATCTCGCCGTGCCGCAGGGTGATCTTCTGCGTGCGCGCGTCCCAGCGCACCACCTCGCCTTCGGTGAGAGGCTGCGCGGCGGCTGCGGGTGCTGCAGCGGAGGCCGGCGCGTGGCCCGCGTGCCCGGAATGGTCCTGCGCGGCGGCCAGGCCGGGCAGGGCCAGGGCGAGCACGAGTGGGCTGCAGAACAGGTGTTGTTTCTTCATGAGGATGCCTTGGGTTGGTTGTAGCGCTTGAACACGCGGGTGCTGCCGTCGTGCGCGACCAGCAGCACGTCGTAGGGGTCGCGGCGGTTGCCGTACACGGGGCCGTCCATGCCGGGCGAGCCCACGGGCATGCCGGGCACGGCCAGCCCCAGGGCCTGGGGCTTTTGCTGCAGCAGGGCGCGCACGTCGCTGGCGGGCACGTGGCCTTCGACCACGTAGCCGCCTACCAGCGCCGTGTGGCAAGAGCCGAGCTTTTGCGGCAGGCCCAAGCGGGCGCGCACGGCGTTGTTGCCGGTGGCGTGCACCTGGACCTGGAAGCCATGGGCTTGCATGTGGTCCACCCAGTCCTGGCAGCAGCCGCAGTTCGGGTCTTTCCACACCTCCACGGGCGTGGGCGTGCTGGCGATGGTGTGGGCCGACAGGGCGGTTGCGGCGGCGGCCGCGAGCCATTGGCGGCGGGTGAGGTTGGCGGTGGACATGGGGCCTCCTGGGGGTTGCGTCGTGGTGGTGTGGGTCATGGCTTGCGCGGCAGCACGGTGATGGTGCCGGTCATGCCGGCCTGGTAGTGGCCGGGGATCAGGCAGGCGAAGTCGAAGCGGCCGGGGCGGTTGAAGTGCCAGACGATGTCGCCCTTTTTGCCCGGGGCCACGTGGGCCATGTGGGGCTCGTCGTGCTCCATGCCCGGGTGCCGGGCCATCATGTCGGCGTGCGCGTCCAGGGCGGCGCGGGTGCCGATCACGATTTCGTGCAGCACCTGGCCCTTGTTCTCGGCGCGCAGGCGCACGGTCTCGCCCTCGCGCACCTCGATGTGGCGGGGGGCGAAGCGCATGTCGTCCGTCATGCGGATGGCGATGGTGCGGCGCACGGCCCGGGCATCGCCGGCAATGCCCCAGTCCTTCTGCTTTTTCGCCACGGGGGCGCCGTTGTGGTGGTGGGGCGTGTTTTCATGGGAAAAAACGGCTCCAGCGCTTGCCAGTAAAGCGCAAGCAGCTATGAATTTAGTAGTTTTCATGGTCGATGGTTAGGCAAGTGGATCCTGGGTTCTTTCAGTGCCGGTGCCCGCCGCCCGAAGGCTTGCGTGCGGTGGCAGCGCCGGGTACGGTGCCCGGTGCGTCTGCACGGGCCGGGTGCGGCGCGGCGGCCGGGGCGCCCTGCCATTCATAGGCCTGCGTGCCGGGCGGCTGCCGGAAGTCGCCGGGGTCGCGGTAGTCGCCCGGGGGCTGGCCGGCGCGCACCTTGAAGGTGGTGAACATGCCGCCCATCTCCAGCGGGCCGTAGGGGCCGGTGCCGGTCATCATGGGGTGGGTGTTGTCGGGCAGCGGCATTTCCATGGCGCCCATGTCGGCCATGCCGCGTTCGCCCATCACCATGTAGTCGGGCACGATCTTCTGGATCTTGCCGACCAGGCCCCGGTGGTCCACGCCGATCATGGTGGGCACGTCGTGCCCCATGGCGCCCATGGTGTGGTGGCTCTTGTGGCAGTGCAGGGCCCAGTCGCCGGGCTCGTCGGCCAGCAGCTCGATCTGGCGCATCTGGCCCACGGCCACGTCGGTGGTCACCTCGGGCCAGCGCGCGCTTTTGGGCACGGGGCCGCCGTCGGTGCCGGTCACCTCGAATTCATGGCCGTGGATATGGATGGGGTGGTTGGTCATGGTGAGGTTGCCCACGCGGATGCGCACGCGTTCGCCCTGCCGCGCCACCAGCGGGCTGATGGCGGGGAACACGCGGCTGTTCCAGCACCAGATGTTGTGGTCCAGCATGGTGTTGACCTTCGGCGTCATGCTGCCGGGCTCCACGTCGAAGGCGTTGAGCAGGAAGGCGTAGTCGCGCTGCACGCGGGCGATGTGCGGGTGGGCGGCCCGGGGGTGGGTGATCCACAGGCCCATCATGCCCATGGCCATCTGCACCATCTCGTCCGCGTGCGGGTGGTACATGAAGGTGCCGGGGCGGCGCGCCGTGAACTCGTAGACGAAGGTCTTGCCGGGCTGGATGGCCGGCTGGTTGAGCCCGCCCACGCCGTCCATGCCGTTGGGCAGGCGCTGGCCGTGCCAGTGGATGGTGGTGTGCTCGGGCAGCCGGTTGGTGACGAAGATGCGCACGCGGTCGCCTTCCACCACCTCGATGGTGGGACCGGGGCTTTGCCCGTTGTAGCCCCACATGTTTACCAGGAAGCCGGGGGCCACCTCGCGCACCACGGGCTCGGCCACGAGGTGGAACTCCTTGACGCCGGCGTTCATGCGCCAGGGCGCGGTCCAGCCGTTGAGGGTGACCACGGGGTCGTAGGGGCGGCCGGTGGGCGGGTGCAGCGGGGGCGCGGTGTCGGCGCTGGCCTGCGTCGCGGGTTCGGGCAGCGCGGCCAGGGCCACGCGGCTGACGGAGGCGGCGGCCACGGCCGTGGCCGCGCCGGAGAAGAAATGGCGGCGGTTCATGTCAATGGCCTTGAGGGGTGGAGGTGGCGGTGCCGGCGGATGCGAGGCCTTGCAAGGGCCCGGGTGATGTACCGGTGAGGGCGAGCTGCAGGTCGGTCTCGGCCAGCCAGAAGTCGCGCTGGGCCTCGATGGCGTCGGCCACGGCCCGGGTGCTGTTGCGCGCCTCGGCCAGCAGCTCCCACACGCTGGCCAGCATGCCGTTGTAGCGCAGCGTGGTTTCCTCGGCGATGAGCTGGCGCAGCGGCACCACCTCGGCCTGCTGCTGGCGCGCCAGGTCGAGCGCCGCGCGGTAGGTGAGCCAGGCGGCGCGCACCTCGCTGCGGGCGCGCACGGCGGTGTCCTGCAGCTGCGCGGCGCTTTGCTCCACCTGGGCCTGGGCGCGCGTGCGCGCGGCGCCGCCCCAGTCGAACAGGGGCAGGGGCACGTCCAGCTCCCAGCCGCGGGTGGTCTCGCGGTGGCCGGTGGCGCGGTCGGTGACGGTGTTGCGCTGGTAGGCCAGGCCCAGGTCGCCGAACACGGCGCCGGCCTGGCTCCAGCCCTGCTGGCGGGCCAGGGTGTCGAGCTGGCGGCGGGCCGCCTGTACGTCCAGGCGCTCGCGCAGTGCCGTGGCCTCGATGCCATCGGCGGGCAGGGCGTCCGCTGGCAAGGGCGGCAACTGGACTGCCAGGCGGTACTGCGTCTGCGTGCCCCACAGGCCCAGGCGCTGGTGGAGCTGCTCGCGCGCGGTGGCGGCGGCGAGCCGGGCGCGGGCGCGCTGGCGCACGGCTTCCTGCAGCACGGCCTGCTCGCGGGCCTGCTGCAGGCGGCTCCAGTTGCCCGCGCGGGCCATGCGGCGGGCCAGCTCGGCACCGGCTTCGGCGGCCTCCACCATGCGGTCGTGCGTGGCGGCCACCTGCTCGGCGGCCACGGCGCGCAGCCAGGCGCGGCGTGTGTCGGCGGCGAGTTGCACCACGCCCTGGGCGGCTTGCAGCGTGGCGATCTGCAGGCGCTCGGCCTGGCGCTCGGTGCGCAAGGGCAGGGTGACGAGGTCGAGCAGGCTGAAGGCCAGGCTGCGCTCGATCTCGCGCTCGTGGCCGTTGGCCAGGCGCGCCAGCGAGAACTGGGGGTTGGGCAGCGTGAGGGCCTGCACGCGCTCGGCATCGGCCATGCCCAAGGCGGCCAGCCGGGCCTGGAGGCCGGGGTTGTGGAGCAGGGCGATGCGCACGGCGGCGTCCTGCTCCAGGGGCTGGGCCAGCCAGCCCTGGATGCGTCGCTGCGCCTCTGCGCGGGCGGCAGGGTCGGCGCCGGGCAGGGCGGCGGCCGTGGCGCTGCCCGTGCGCTGGGCCATGAGCGCGGCCACATCGCCGCGCAGGCCGTCGGGCGAGACGCTGGCGCAGCCCGCCAGCGCGGCGGCGGCCAGGGGAAGCAGGCGCCGCATCATGGCTGGCCCCCGGGGGCCGGATGCTCATGGGCGTGCCGTGCTTCCCACGCCAGGATGTCGGCATGGCCGCGCGGAAAGGCTGCGACGGCATCGTTGGCCTCGCGCCATGCCTGGGGCGATGGCTCGGCGGTCGGCAAAGGGGGCTGCGGGGGCAGGCTGACAGGGGCCAGCGGGGCCGTGGGTGCGGCAGGGTCGGCGGCTGGGGCCTGGGCGCCGGAAAGCGCCGGCATCAGCAGTGCCAGAAGGAAGAAAAATGGGGGTGAGAGGGCTCGCATGGGCGATCTCCAGACAACGGACGAAAGGGCATGGCGCTGCCCGCCCATGGGCCGTCCGGACGGACGGCACCGGGCTGCGGCAGACGCACTTCGGGCGTCGGAGATTAGGCGATGGGTGGTTTGATGGCCGGCGCCGCCAGGGCGCTCTCGAACCGGGCGGAGGTGGCGGGCCGCTCGCTGCCCGTGGCGACGATGGGCGCCTGCGCCGGCGCCGGGGGCGCATCCAGCATGGCCGAATGGCAGATTTCGCAGGCGGTGCAGGTGCTGGCGTGGTGCTCGTGCGCGGCGCAGCCGGTGGCGGAAGAGTCGTCGCACGCAGAGGAGGCATGCGCGTAATCGTCCTTCGGCAGGGCATGGTGGCTGCCGCCATGCTCCGCTGCAACGGCCTGGTGGTGCGCGGCGCCTGCGGCCGGCAGGATGCCCGCGGCCATGGCGGTGCCCGTGAGGCCACGCAGGACCAGCACCACCATCAACACGAAATACAGGCTGCGACGCATCCCCTGATGATACGGCGGCGGGCCCCGAGGTTCCCGTGCGGCCCCTAGACGGCCATGTAGCGCCCGGGCCGGTGGTTCATGGCCAGCACCAGGTTCAATGCCACGGCGCCGGCCACGGACCATGCCACGCGCAGGGGCTCCACCGTCCACAGCGCCAGCAGCACGATGGCGCAGTCCACGGCCATCTGCACCTTGCCCGCGCGCCAGCCGTAGCGGTCCTGCAGGTACAGCGCGGCAATGCCCACGCCGCCCAGGCTGCAGCGGTGGCGGAACAGCACCAAAAAACCTGTGCCCGTGATCAGCCCACCCGCGATGGCCGCGTAGAGCGGCTGCAACTGGGCGAACTGCAGGAACTGCGATTGCAGCTCGGTGAGCAGCGACAACAGCAGCACCGCCAGGAAGGTCTTGACCGTGAACGCCCGCCCCAGCTTGCGCAGGGCCAGCCAGTAGAACGGCAGGTTGAGCACGAAGAAGATCTTGCCGAAACCGATGCCCGTGGCGTAGTGCAGCAGGAACGCCAGCCCCGCCGTCCCTCCCGTGAGCAGGCCCGCGCTGGTGAAGAAGGCCACGCCCACGGAAATGAGCAGCACGCCGGTGAAAACGGCCACGGCGTCTTCCGTGAGCGTGTGCGGGATGGCCGCCGGCACGGGAAGGGCATGGGCCGGGGTGGCGGGTGGATTGCTGGGCATGGCGAATTGGAGCATGCAAGCCGCGTGCCGGCCTTGTGGTGCGTCAAGGGCGGTCGCAGAAGCCGGATGTAACAACTTCCGGCTCGCCGGGCCGGGAGTGGCTCGCCGTTCCTGCGAAAATGCTGAGTTTTGCTCCGGGGACCGGTTCCCTGCTTTTTCCAGGGATGCCTTTGCACCACCGCCGACTGAACAGCTCCAGACTGGTTGCCCTGCTTTCGCAATGGGCGCAGGCCGGCAGCATGCCCGCCGCCGCTGCACCTGCGGGCGTGGCCGACGTGGCCGAGCAGTTGGGCCAGTGGCTGAGCACGGTGGACGCCGTCACGCTCGGCCGGTCGCTGCACGCCATCGAAACGCTGCCGGCCGAGGTGCTCTGGCAGGGGCCGCCGTTCGACCTCCAGGCGCTGGAGGCGGCTTTCCAGCATGCCAGGGACGAGCTGACCCGTTTGGCATCGGCCCGGCCGGCCGCGCCCAGGCTGGCGCGCGAGCGTGCCGACAACACGCGCGCGGACGCGCCGGACCCCCAGGCCGAGGCCGACTTCGCCTTTCACCTGCCCCACTACCTGGGCCTGCAAAAGCAGATGGACGCGCGGCTGCAGGCCCTGCGCATGCAGGTGCGGCAGGGCATGGCGCGCGGCACGCTGGCCCTGCGCCGACTGGCGGTGCTGGACGCCGTCCTGGAGCAGATGGTGGCCCCGCGCGAGCAGCGGCTGTGGGCGTCGCTGCCGGGGCATCTGGAAAGGCGCTTCGCGCACCTGCGGCAGACCCACCTGCAGCGGCTGGAGGCCCTGGGGCAGGACGACGACCCGCAGCGCTGGCGCCAGGGCGGCGGCTGGCTGGCCGCTTTCGAGCGCGACCTGCAGGCGCTGCTGCTGGCGGAGCTGCAGGTGCGCCTGCAGCCCAGCATGGGCCTGCTGGAAGCGGCCCGGACCGGGAACCCTATGGATATGGAATTGGAACGACAGGAATGAACAAGAGTGTGATGGTGGCCGTCTTCGCCGCGGGCCTCGCGGTGGTGGGCTGGGTGGGCTGGGGCTTCGTGGGTTCCAACCCTCTGGCCCTGGCGATGACGGTGCTGATCGGCGCCGTGTACGTGCTGGGCGCGCTGGAGTTGCTGCAGTTCCGCAGGGCCACGCTGTCGCTGCGCGCGGCGCTGGCTGGCGATGTATTGGACGGCAAGGGGCCGCCGGACGGCTTGGGCGCATGGCTGGACGGCCTGCCCGCATCCCTGCGCAACCCCGTGCGCCAGCGCATCGAGGGCGAGCGCGCCGCCTTGCCCGGCCCGGCGCTGGCGCCGTACCTCGTGGGGCTGTTGGTCATGCTGGGCATGCTGGGCACCTTCCTGGGCATGGTGGTGACCTTCAAGGGCGCGGTGTTCGCGCTGGAAACCTCGTCCAACCTGGAGGCCATGCGCGCCGCGCTGGCCGAGCCGATCCGGGGGCTGGGCCTGTCGTTCGGCACCTCGGTGGCGGGCGTGGCGGCATCGGCCATGCTGGGCCTGCTGTTGGCACTTTGCCGGCGCGAGCGCCTGGCCGTGCTGCGCCTGCTGGATGCCCGCATTCCCACGGTGTTCCGCCCCTTCTCGGCGGCGCACCGGCGCGAGGAAATGTTCCAGGCCCTGCAGGCGCAGTCGCAGGCCCTGCCGCTGATCGCGGAGCGCCTGCAAGGGCTGGCGGAGGGGCTGGAGCGCCGCCAGGGCGAGCTGAACGCCCAACTGCTGGCCCAGCAGCAGGGGTTCCACCGAGAGGCGTCCGCCGCCTACACCGAACTGGCCGGCGCCGTGGGTGCCTCGCTGCAGAGCAGCCTGGTCGCCAGCGCCCGCGAGGCGGGCGAGGCGATCCGCCCCGTGGTGGAGCAGGCCATGGGCACGCTGGCGCAGGAGGCCCGGCACTCGCACCAGCAGCTGCGTGCCGCGACCGACGGGCAGATGCAGGCCCTTTCGGCCCAATGGGAAGGCACGGCCCGGCAGGTGGCCGAGACCTGGACGGCCGCGTTGCAGAACCACGCGCAGACCCAGGACGCGCTGGCCGCCCGCTTCGACGGCACGCTGCAGTCGGTGGCGCAGGCCGTGGAGCAGCGCTCCGGCGCCTGGCTGGCTTCGCTGCACGAGGCCGTGGCCGAGGCGCAGGCCGCGCAGGCGGCGGCCGACGAGCAGCGGCTGGCGCTGTGGAACGAATCGCTGCAAGGCATGGCCCGCACCCTGGCGGCCGAGTGGCGCAGCGCGGGCGCGCAGGCAGCGGCGCTGCAGCAGGGCGCGGCCGAGCGCATGGGCGAGCAGGCCGCCCGGACCGTGGAAGGCGCGGCCCGCCTGATGGAGCAGTCGGACGCGCTGATGCGCACGCGCGTGGAAACGGAAGCCCGCTGGGTGCAGTCCCAGGGCGAGCGCATGGACGCTCTGGCGAGCGTGTGGCGCACCGAACTGGCGGCCCTGCGGGATGCCGAGGCGGAGCGCGGCCAAGCTGCCGTGCAGCGCCTGGACGCATTGCAGGCCGCCGTGGCCGGGCACCTGGCCACGCTGGGCGCGGCGCTGGAGGCGCCGCTCACCCGCCTGCTGCAGACGGCGGCCAGCGTGCCCCAGGCCGCTGCCGAGGTCATCACCCAATTGCGCGCTGAAATGACGCGCCTGAGCGAGCGCGACAACACCGCCCTGGCCGAGCGCACGGCCATGATGGAGCAACTGGGCGGGCTGCTGCAGTCCGTCAACGCGGCGGCGGGGCAGCAGCGCGCGGCCATCGAATCGCTGGTGGGTTCCGCCACCTCGGTGCTGGAGCAGGCCGGGCAGGAGTTCGCCCAGGCGCTGGGCGCGCAGGTCGGCAAGGTGGATGAAGTGGCCGCGCACGTGGCGGCCAGCGCCGTGGAGCTGTCCAGCCTGGGCGAGGCCTTCGGCCACGGCGTGGAGCGCTTCACCGCCAGCAACGACCGGCTGATGGAGAGCCTGCAGCGCATCGAAGGCGCCATCGGCCAGTCCCTGGGCCGCAGCGACGAGCAACTGGCCTATTACGTGGCGCAGGCGCGCGAGGTCATCGACCTGAGCATCGCCTCCCAGCAGGGCATCGTGGAAGACCTGCGGCGCCTGCATGGCAAGGCCGCCGCGCTGGAGGCCGCCGGATGATCGGCCTGGAGGAGTACATGGACGGCATGGAGGAGCAGACGGCCCCCGTCTGGGCGGTGTTCGGCGACCTCATGGCCGGGCTGCTGGGCGCCTTCGTGCTGGTGTTGGTGGGTGTGCTGGTGGTGCAGATAGACCTGGCCGCCAGCCTCCAGCAGGAGGTGGAAAAGCGCCAGATGGAGGAGCGCCGCCGCATGGCGCTGGAAAAGGCCCTGGCCGTGCCCCTGGCCAGCGGGCGCGTGACGGTGAACGACGGCCGCATTGGCATCAGCGGCAGCGTGCTGTTCGCCACGGGTTCCGACGAACTGCGCGCCGAGGGCCGCCAACTGCTCAAAAGCCTGGTGGAGCCGCTGCGGGTGTACCTGCGCGAGCGCGACGAGATGCTGATGGTGAGCGGCTTCACCGACAACACCATGCTGCGCCAGGGCAGCCACCAGCGCTTTGCCGACAATCTGGAGCTGTCCGCCCAGCGTGCGTTGACGGTGGCGCGGGCGTTGATCGACGAGGGCATGCCGTCGTCCCAGGTGTTCGCCGCCGCCTTTGGCGCGGAGCAGCCCGTGGCCTCCAATGCCGACGAAAAGGGGCGCGCGCAGAACCGCCGCGTGGAGATGGCGCCCGTGCCCAAGGCATCGAACGCGAAGCCCGCGCCATGAGTGGCAGCGAGCCCACGCTGGAATCCCTGCTGGCCGAGGGCCTGGACGGCCACGATCCCGTGCGCTTTCACTACCTGCAGACCCTGGCCGCGCGCCTGCCCGGCCAGCCGGAGGCCGTGCGGCGCGTGCTGGCGCAGCGGCTGCAACAGGCGGTCGCGGCCTATGCCGAGAACGCGCGGCCGGCCTCCATGCCGCCGCAGACCGCAGTGCCGCCCGCAGCCTCGCCGCTGGCGCAGCTCAACCGCGAACTGCAGGCCCGCGCCCAGGCCGATGCGGACAGCGCGCCGGTGGACGGCAGCGCCAGCGCATCCGACATGCGCAGCGTGCGCGCGTTCAGCGAGGTCTGGTCCCGCATCTCGGCCGAGCGGCAGGTGGCGCAGGCGCTGGACCGCGGCCCCGAGAACGCCGGGCCGCTGAACCCGCACAAGCTCATGCTGCGCTCGCTGAGCCTGATGCGTGGGCTGTCGCCGGACTACCTGCGGCGCTTCCTGGCGCAGATGGATGCGCTGCTGTGGCTGGAGCAGGTCCAGGCCCGGCCGCAGCGCGCGCCGCTCAGGCCTGGGCGGGCGGGGCGGGCGGCCAGGGGCTGAACCTGTCGACGGGCGCCAGCGCCGTTGTCTGCAGCGCCTGCTGAATCAGCGCCGTGACCTCCGCCGCCGGCACCATGGGCCGGAAGGCGTTGACGTGTGCCCGGCCGATGTTGCCCCGCGGCAGCCGCGCCAGCAGGTGGCCCGGCGGCACCAGCGCCAGGCGCATGGCCTGTCCCAGGGCCTCGCGCAGGTCGCCCAGCTGCAGCGCGTGGCGCAGCATGGCCGTGTGGGCGCGCCAGTGCAGCGGCAGCGAGGGTTGGCCCAGGACGTGGGCCGCTTCCAGCCAGCGCCAGCGGTCGGAGCGGGGCGCGTCGGCATCGCGGGCGAAGCCGTCCAGCAGGTGCTCGAAGGCCTCGCGCCGGTGGATGGGGGAGGGCTGCGCGCCATCGCCCGCATGCCGCTGTGCCAACTGGCGCCAGCGACGCTGGCGGTGGCGGTAGAACGCCCAGGCGAAGGCGGCGCTGACGGGCGTCATCAGCCAGGGCAGGTGGCGCGCCACGACCTCGACCTCGTCGGTGTACAGGGTGCGCCCGCCGGGCAGCGGCTGCAGGGTGATGCGGTGGTCCCAGCGGCGCATCAGGGCGCCTTCGCCGTTGTCGCGCAGCGTGGGCCAGCCGCCGGCCTGGCGCGGCGGTTCGATGGAGATGCGCACGGTCTGCCCGCCCATGGGGAGCAGGCCCAGCAGCCGCATGCGCACGGGCAGTTCGCCGGGCGCCCACCGGGCCGGCCAGGCGGCGCCCGGCGCAGGCCGGAAGCGCACCAGCGGCGCGGTGATGTGGCGGAACACGGCGGTGCTCTGCAGCTGCGCCGCCACCCACTCGGGCGGTGCGTTCAGCGGGGTGGACAGGTGGATGTGCATGGCTGGCTTTCCTTCTCCCGGCAGGGTTTCTCGTTGCGATGGCATGATTGGAAACATTGAAGTCACTTGAAGGTCAAGCCATGGCATCGACGGCCGCGACGCATCCTCTGTACCGCATCGGCGAGGCCGCCCGGCAATCGGGCGTGTCCGCCGCGAACATCCGCTACTACGAGAAGGAAGGGCTGCTGGCGGCCGGCGTCCGCGAGGACAACAGCTACCGCCTGTACGGCAGCGACGACGTGCACCGCCTGCGCTTCATCCGCCTGTGCCGCGCGATGGACATGTCGCTCGACGAGGTGCGCACGCTGCTGGCCCTGGACTGGAGCCGCAAGGAGGACTGCGACGCCGCATGCGTCGCGCTGGACGAGCACCTGGAGCACGTGCGCGACCGCCTGGCCGAGCTGCAGGCGCTGGAGGCCGACCTGCTGGCCCTGCGCAACCGCTGCGACGGTTCGGACACGCACTGCCACATCATCGAGGCCCTGCACCAGCGCGCCGATGCGCAGCCCGCCGTGCCCGTCACCGCCGGCGTGGGCAAGCGCCATGTGTGAAACCGCCGGTAACTCCTGATTTGATAGCTGGTCGCGCTTGCTGGATAAGCGCTGGAGGCCAAAATGATTCAAATTGTGTGGAGTGTCCGCTGGCGGCCGCCAACGGCCGTGCCGCCGCTATGATCCGCCCATGATCGCCCGCCTGCCCGGCCTGTCCCTGCCCGAACGTGTGTGGAACACCGCGCGGCGCTGGGCCGTGGCGTGGTGGCGCATCCTGTACCTGGGGGCCGTAGTGCTGGTGCTCGTGCTGTCGCCGTCCAGCTACGGCAGGGGCACGCGCCGGGCGCTGGCGCGGCATTTGTACCTGGACACGGCGCCCGTGCTGCTGGGCTTCACGGTGCTGGCGGCGCTGATCAGCCTGGTGCTCACGCGCATCGTGGTCGTCACGGCGCTGAGCTACGGCCTGTCGCGCTACGCGCTGGAGATGGTGATCCGCGTGCTGGTGCTGGAGCTGATCCCGCTCACCGCGGCCCTGTTCGTCGCCATGCGCTGCACCATCCCCAACGGCACGCAGATCACGCGCCTGCGGCAGACCGGGCGCTTCGACGCCCTGCGCGCGCAGGGCGCGGACCCGGTGCGCATGGAGCTGCTGCCGCGCGTCATCGCGGGCGTGTTCGCCTGCATCACGCTGGCGGCGCTGTCCTGCGTGGTGGCGCTGGTGCTGGCCTACCTGGGGGTGTACGGTTTCAACACGGCGGGCATGGCCGGCTACACCCGCATGTTCGGCCAGGTGTTCACCCCCAGCGTCACCATGGTGTTCGTGCTCAAGACCGTGTTCTTCAGCCTGGCCGTGGCGCTGATCCCCATGGCGGCCGGCCTGCACGACACGGGCGAGCGCACCCAGCCCGATTCCGAACTGGGCGGCCTGGCGCGCATGTTCGCCGTGCTGCTGCTGATCGAAGTCGCCTCGCTCATGGGCAACTACTACTGACATGAACAACAAAGATTCCCACGAAACGTCCCCCGTCGAAACGCTGCGCCCCGTCGCCCACCTGGAGCTGAAGGCCGCCGCGCTGCTGCTGTTCACGCTCGCGCTCATCGTGGGCTCGGGCCTGTACCTGCTGTATGCGCGCGGCGCCTTCGAGCCCACGCAGACGCTGATCCTCACGGCCGACGACTCCGAGGGCGTGGTCGTGGGCATGGACATGACCTTCTCGGGCTTTCCCATCGGCCGCGTGCACCGCATCGAACTGGCCGAAGACGGCAGCGTGCGCATCATCGTGGACGTGCCGCGCAAGGACGCGCACTGGCTGCGCGAATCCAGCGTGTTCACTCTGGTGCGCGGCATCGTGGGCGGCACCAACATCCGCGCCTACACCGGCATGCTGCAGGACAAGCTGCTGCCCGACGGCGCGGTGCGCCCCGTGCTGCGCGGCGACGCCACCGCCGAGATCCCGCAGCTCATGGCGTCCGCACGCGAGCTGCTTACCAACCTCAACGCCCTGACCGCCCAGGACGCGGCCCTGGGCGGCAGCCTGGCGAACGTGCAGGCGCTCACCGAACGCCTGAACGGCCCTGGCGGCGTGCTGGGCGTGCTCATGGGCAATCCAGCCGACGCCCAGAAGATCGTCGCCACGCTGGAGCGCACCAACGCCCTGCTGGCCCGGCTGGACGGCATGGCGGCGCGCGCCGACAAGCAGGTGTTCGGCAGCGAGGGCAGCAAGGACGCCCTGGTGCCCGAGGTGCGCGCCACCGTCGCCCAGCTGGGCGGCCTGCTGGCCGACACCCGCACCAGCCTGCAGAAGGTGGACGCCGTGCTGGTGGAGGCCCAGGCCATCGGCGCCAATGCCCGCGAAGCCACGACCGACCTGGGCGCGCTGCGCGCCGAAGTCGAAAGCAACCTGCGCAAGGTGGAAAGCCTGGTCAACGAGATCAACCGCAAATGGCCCTTCGCGCGGGACACGGAGCTCAAGCTGCCATGAAGCGATATGTCACTCTGATTGCCGGCACGGCGCTGCTGCTGGCCGCGTGCTCCAGCAAGCCGCCCGCGCCGGACTGGCAGATGAACGCCCACGCCGCGTCACAGAAGGCCGTGGAGGCCTACCTGTCCGGCAACGCCCGCGTGGAAAAGCTCGAATGGGACCGCGCCCGCGCCGAGGTGGCGCGCACCGGCCGCCCCGACCTGCTGGCGCGCCTGGAACTGGTGCGCTGCGCCGCGCAGGTGACCAGCCTGGTGCCGGGCCCGTGCGCCGGTTTCGAAGCGCTGCGCGCCGATGCGGCCGAGCCCGAGCGGGCCTATGCTGACTATCTTGCCGGCCGCGCACAGCCGCAGCAGGTGCCGCTGCTGCCCGAGGCGCAGCGCAAGGCCGCGGTATCGGGCGATGCCGCCTCTCTCGCTGCGATCGAAGACCCCTTGTCGCGCCTGGTGGCGGCAGGGGTGCTGTTCCAGTCGGGGCGGGCCAGCCCGGCGGTGCTGGCTGCGGCCGCCGAGACCGCATCGGCCCAGGGCTGGCGCAGGCCGCTGATGGCCTGGCTGCTGCTGCAGGCGCAGCGCGCCGAGGCGGCGGGCGATGCGGAGGCCGCCGCCGCGCTGCGCCGACGCCTGGCCATCGTGGAGCAGGGCGCTCCACGCCCGTGAAGCTCAGCGCAGGCGGGACTGCAGCTGCGTCTCGATGGTTTCGCGTTCTGACGCGAACTGCTGGGCGCTGAGCTCGCGGGCCTCGTACTTGCGCGCGGTGGACAGCAGCAGCACGGTGTTTTCCAGCCGCGTGTCCTGCTGCAGCGAGGGGGGCAGGGCGGTCAGTCGGTCGAAGCTCTGTTTGTAGAACTCGCTCCAGCTCAGCGTACCCGCATGGGCCTGGGCGCGGGCGCCGCCCTGCCAGCGCGCAAATTCTTCCAGGGAGCTGTCGCGGGGGCTGCTGCAGCCTGCCAGCAGGGCGAGCAACGCGGCAAGGGTCGAAGAGGAAAGCAGGCCGGCAGAGATTCGAAAACGTGTGGTCACGATCGTCCTCCATTCTTGCATGCCACCGGGAGCCCGGTGCGCGCGCCAGATGGTACTCCGATGCTATGGTTTTTGCTAGACCTGCGGTTTCCGGGCTGCCTTGCGCCCGGCAATCGGGTGCAAGGCGGGGAAGGCGCGCTATTCAAAAAGGCTTGTGGGCAGGATCTGGTCCAGCCCGTTCGGCAGCAGCGACATCGAATCCACCGACTGAACGGCCACGTCCGGTGTCAGCAGGGAGGCGGCGGCCAGCACGGCCAGCACGACCGTCCCGACGAACGCGACCAGAGCGCGGGCTCCTGGCGGAAGGGGGTGGCGTTTCATGGTGAAGGTCCTTCATCAACAAGGGGGAGGGGACCTCAATGGCCCCGTCAGCCTCAATGGCCGTTGGAGGAGATTTCAGCAAGACAGTTCGTCCCCGTCTGTCGGACAAGTGCGATACCGGGCACCCGTTGCGTTTGGTTGCAATCGCCGGAAGGCCGCAGAATCGCAGGCCAGCAGAGAAGAAAGGCGGCGTCGTTCATGAAGTTGCACATCCTGTCGGACCTGCACCTGGGCTTCCAGGGAATGGAAAAACCGCGGACCGGCGATGCCGACGTGGTGGTCCTCGCGGGCGACATCGCGCGCCCCAAAGAGGCTGTAGCCTGGGCGCTCGGCTTCGACAAGCCCGTGCTCTATGTGCCGGGCAATCACGAGTTCTATGGTTTCCGCATGCAGGACGCGGCGCGCGAGCTGCAGCAGCTGTCGAGCGGCACGCACGTGCAGGTGCTGGACAACCGTGCACTGGTGCTGGGCGGCGTCCGATTCCTGGGGACCACCCTGTGGACCGATTTCCGGCTTTTCAAGGAAGCCGGGCGCCAGGCCCGGGCGATGGACGAAGCGCAGCGGTTCATGCGCGATTTCAGCCGCATCCGTACCGGCTCGCCACCGGCGGAGGCAGTGCTCGCTCCCGGCGATACGGCCGATCTCTTCGCCGCCAATGTCCGCTGGCTGGAGGGCGAATTGTCGAGGCCGCACCCGGGGCCCACCGTCGTCATCACGCACCATGCCCCTTCGCCGCGGAGCATCCATCCCCGGTTCGCGGACTCGTTGCTGAATGCGTGTTTCGTCTCTGACGCGGAACATCTCCTGGATGCCAGCCGCGTGCGGCTGTGGATCCATGGGCACACGCATGACAGCTTTGACTACCTGCTCAACGGTACGCGCGTGGTTTGCAATCCCCGGGGCTATGTGAAGGACGGCGTGAACGAGAACCCGCGCTTCGATCCCGAACTGGTGATCGAGGTCGCATAAGCGGCTGTGATCGAGGCGTGGCAATGAACGCCGCGACCGGCGGCTGATGGCAGCTGGGGCCAAGGCCGCAAGCGGCACCGAGCCGAAACGGGGGACGCAAAAGCAAAAAGCGCCATGGGCCTGAAGCCGCATGGCGCTGAGTGTTTGTGGCGGAGAGGGCGGGACGGCCCCTAATCCACCAATCTCCAGAGGAGAAACCTCAAACTAACAGTGCAGTGTTACACGGTCGAGTTCACGGAGTTGAGATGGCCGGATGGTAGCAGAGGATGGCCTGATCGGCACCATGCACAGCGCCGCGTCGCTAGCAGGCTCTCGCCGTTCGCACAATCCCCCTTGTCGTTTTCACTCGACGTTCCCCGTTGACCACTGCAAGCGAAATTGCGAACCTAGACGCTCGTTGATCGCACCCTCCGTCCTGGCCTTGGCTGGGTACGCGGTGCGATCTTTCTTTTGGCGAATCGAAAGGCAGCGCACGATGATTGAGCATCTGGAAGACGAGGTACGCGACG
>Ga0222428_100143_pt1 | contig 84441 bp, 75 predicted proteins | sample 2B5Ametagenome_FD_182471 | JGI IMG/M metagenome (GOLD analysis project Ga0222428, IMG submission 182471) | Enriched microbial communities from leaf-cutter ant dump, University of Wisconsin, Madison, United States - 2B5A (version 2) | ecosystem: Environmental > Terrestrial > Nest > Insects nest >...
GACGGCGCACAAGATGAAAGTGCAGCGCGGTAGCCTGCAAGGCGACAGCGCCCGCAACGACAACACGCGCATCAAGCGCTACGTGGCCAAGTACACCATCAACCCCGCCATTGCCCACGGCATCAGCCACGAGGTGGGCTCGCTCGAAGTGGGCAAGTGGGCCGACATCGTGGTCTGGAAGCCCGCCTTCTTTGGCGTGAAGCCCGCGCTCATCCTCAAGGGCGGCCTGATCGCCATGGCCGCCATGGGCGACCCGAATGCCTCCATCCCCACGCCCCAGCCCGTGCATTACCGCCCCATGTTCGGCGCATTCGGCGGCGCCATCGCCAAGACCTCGCTCACCTTCGTCTCGCAAGCGGGGCTCCAGGCGGGCATTGGCGAGCGCTTTGGCTTGCGCAAAACCTTGAGCGCGGTGCGCAACATCCGGGGCATCCGCAAACGCGACATGGTGCACAACAGCTACACGCCCCGCATGGAGATCGACGCGCAAACCTACACCGTGCGCGCCGATGGCCAGTTGCTCACCTGCGAACCCGCCACGGTGCTGCCGATGGCGCAGCGCTATTTCCTGTTCTGACGATGATCCAGGTCTCCAAACTCATTCCCCGGGGCCAGGGCCTGGCCCCTGTGCTGATCCAGCGCGCCGCCACCGTCGAACTCGACTGGGACGTGCGCCAGAAAAGCCGCTTCGCTGCCACCGACTCGACCGGGCGCGCACTGGGCATATTTCTGCCCCGGGGCACGCTGGTGCGCGGCGGTGACGTGCTGGTGGCCGAAGACGGCTCGCTGGTGCGCGTGCGGGCCGCGCCGCAGCCGGTACTGGTCATCACGCACTGCCCCCAGCACGGCACCCCGTTCGACCTGACGCGCGCGGCCTACCACCTGGGCAACCGGCACGTGCCTATCGAGCTGCAGCGCGACCACCTCAAGATCGAACCCGACCATGTGCTGGCCGACATGCTGCGGGCGATGCACCTCATCGTGACAGCGCAAGACCTGCCCTTTGAACCCGAGGGCGGCGCCTATGCCGCAGGGCATGGCGGCGGACATGACCATGGGCACAGCCACGGTCATGGCCATGGCCATGGTGGCCACGGTGACCACGGGCACAGCCACTGAGGGGCTGACAAGCCACCCCCGCCATGCCACCGGACCACCCCGCACCCTTGCCTGCAGCCAGCCTGCTGCAGCTCATCTGGCTCGCCTCGCCCGCGCTGCCCGTGGGGGGCTTTTCGTATTCCGAAGGGCTCGAAAGCGCCATTGAAAACGCCGGCATCGCCAGCGAGGCGGCCGTGGCCGAATGGCTGCTCGACCAGTTGCACATCACCCAGGCCCGGGGCGATATGGCGTTGATTGCCAAGGCCGTGGGCGCGTGGCGGCGCAACGACCTCGCGCAAGTGACCGCGCTGAACCACTGGGTGCTGCACACCCGCGAAACCAGCGAGCTGCGCCTGCAAGCCGAGCAGATGGGCCGCTCCATGGCCGACTGGCTGCGCAACCAGCACCAGGGTGACGAGACCCTGATGCCCGCCGTGCGCCACCTGGCCGCCCTGCCGCCCACCTACCCGGTGGCCTTTGCGCTGGCCGCATCCGCCACGCAGGCCAGCGTGCGCGATGTGCTGCTGGCCTACGCCTTCGGCTGGGCCGAGAACATGGTGCAGGCCGCCCTCAAGTCCATGCAGCTGGGCCAGAGCGCGGGCCAGCGCATCCTGGCCCGCCTGGCCGACGCCATCCCCGCCGCGGCCGACCATGCCATCGGCCTGACGGACAGCGAGCGCCAGGCCTTCTCGCCCATGCTCGCCATCCTCAGCAGCCAGCACGAGGTGCAATATTCCAGGCTTTTTCGCTCCTAGCGCTTATCCATCAAGCGCCAGCAGCTATTGATTTAATAGTAAAAAACACCATGACCAACGCACTGCACCACATCCCCCGCCGCACCAAACCCCTGCCCCCGCTGCGCGTGGGCATCGGCGGCCCCGTGGGCTCGGGCAAGACCACGCTGCTGGAAATGCTGTGCAAAGCCATGCGCGAGGACTACGACCTCATCGCCATCACCAACGACATCTACACCAAGGAAGACCAGCGCCTGCTCACCGTGAGCGGCGCCCTGCCGCCCGAACGCATCCTGGGCGTGGAGACCGGCGGCTGCCCCCACACCGCCATCCGCGAAGACTGCTCCATCAATCTGGAGGCCATCGACCGCATGCTGGGCGAGTTCCCCAACGCCGACATCGTCTTCGTCGAGAGCGGCGGCGACAACCTGGCCGCCACCTTCAGTCCCGAGCTGAGCGACCTCACCATCTACGTCATCGACGTGGCCGCAGGCGAGAAAATCCCCCGCAAGGGCGGCCCCGGCATCACCAAAAGCGACCTGTTCATCATCAACAAGACCGACCTGGCGCCCCACGTCGGCGCCAACCTCGACGTGATGCGGGCCGACACCGAACGCATGCGCACCCATGCCCAGGGCCTCAAGCCCTTTGTGATGACCAACCTCAAGACCCTGGCGGGCGTAGCCGATGTGGTCCGGTTCATCGAGAGCCGGGGCATGCTGCAAAAATCAGCACGCCCCGTCCGCTAGCCCGAAGGCCGGACAGGGGGCGCCAGATGCGCGGTATCCGCGCCATCACGGGGCAGGGGCACCCCGCCAGCATATTGGCCCAGCGCCTGTTTCCGCTCTTTTCCTCGTGCCCGATGAAAAGATCGCAAGCAGGCTCTCAAACGGCCTTGGACAGATTGACCCGCCGCATGAGTTCTTCGGCGCTTTCCTTGCGTTCGCTGTAGCGGTCCACGAGGTAGGGTGAGACATCGCGGGTCAGCCAGGTGAACTTGACCAGCTCCTCCATCACGTCAACCACCCGGTCGTGGTAACTCGACGGCTTCATCCGGTCGTTGTCGTCAAACTCCTGGAAGGCCTTGGCCACGGACGACTGGTTGGGAATGGTGACCATGCGCATCCAGCGCCCCAGCACGCGCATCTGGTTGACCGCATTGAAGGACTGCGAGCCGCCACAGACCTGCATCACCGCCAGCGTCTTGCCTTGGGTGGGGCGAACGGCGCCGGCTGCCAGGGGAATCCAGTCGATCTGGGCTTTCATGATGCTGGTCATGGCTCCGTGGCGCTCGGGTGAGCACCACACCATGCCTTCGGACCAGAGGGTCAGTTCACGCAGTTCCTGCACCTTGGGGTGGGTGTCCGGCGCGTCGTCGGGCAAAGGCAGTCCACTGGGGTTGAAGATGCGTGTTTCAGCGCCCATGGCCTGCAGCAACCGGGCCGCTTCCTCGACCAGCAGACGACTGAAGGAGCGCGCGCGCACGGAGCCGTACAGCAGCAGGATGCGTGGCGGATGGGCTGCGTGCGGACGCTGCAACTGCGAGGGGTCGGGCACACGGAAATGCTCGGCCTGCACCTGCGGCAGGTCGGCCAGGGGACTGGTCACTGGCTTAGACACGGCAGCCCTTTGCATCAATGACGATTTCGCCATCTTCCTTGGCGAACGCCCCCTGCTGCGGATCCGGCAGGATATCGAGGACGACCTCGGAGGGACGGCACAGCCGTACTCCCAGCGGCGTGATCACGAAGGGGCGGTTGAGCAGGATGGGGTGCTGCTGGATGAAGTCCAGCAATTCTTCATCTGTCCATTTCGGGTTGCCCAGGTCCAGCTCGGCGTAAGGCGTGCCCTTTTCTCGCAGCACTTGGCGCACGGTGGCGCCCATGGCGCTCAGCCAGGACTGGATCTGCTGCGTGGTGGGCGGATTCTTGAGGTACTCAATGATGGTGGGCTCCACACCGCTGTTGCGGATGAGGGCCAGCACGTTGCGCGAGGTGCCGCAGGCGGGGTTGTGATAGATGGTGATGGTGGTCATGGGATGCTCCACGGTTCAGGCGGTACGGGGTTTCCAGGCGTTGACGATAGCCACCAGCGATAGCATCACCGGCACCTCCACCAACACGCCGACCACAGTGGCCAGCGCAGCCCCCGAATTCAAGCCGAACAGCGAAATCGCCACCGCCACGGCCAGCTCGAAGAAGTTGGAGGTGCCGATCAGGCAGGCCGGGCCGGCGATGTCGTGCGGTAGCTTGAACCAGCGGGCGCCCCACCAGCTGATGAAGAAGATGCCGTAGGACTGCAGGATCAGCGGCACGGCGATGAGTGCAATCACACCGGGCTTCTCGACAATGGTGCCCGCCTGAAAACCGAACAGCAGTACCACGGTGGCAATCAGGCCCACCACCGACCAGGGCTTGAGGCGCGCCACAAACTGCCCCAATGCCGTGGGCGATTGTTTCACCAGCAGCTGCCGGGTGGCCATGCCCGCCAGCAAGGGCAGCACCACATACAGCACGGTCGAGAGCAGCAGCGTTTCCCAGGGCACGGTCACGTTGGTCACGCCGAGGAGAAACGCGGCAATCGGGGCAAAGGCGACGACCATGATCAGGTCGTTCACCGACACCTGCACCAGGGTGTAGTTGGCATCGCCTTTGACCAACTGGCTCCAGACAAACACCATTGCCGTGCAGGGCGCCACGCCCAGCAGAATCATGCCGGCGATGTACTCGCTGGCCGCTTGCGGATCGACCCAGCCCGCAAAGACGTACTGAAAGAACAGCACGCCCAGCGCTGCCATGGTGAAAGGCTTGATCAGCCAGTTGACCACCAGCGTAAGCATCAGGCCCTGAGGCTTCTTGCCCACATCCTTCACCGCATGCCAGTCGATCTGGATCATCATCGGATAGATCATGATCCAGATGAAAATGGCCACCACCAGGTTCACCTGCGCGATCTCCAGCGCGGCCACGGCCTGGAAAACGCCAGGCATGACGAGTCCGAGCCCGACGCCCGCAAGAATTCCCAGCCCGACCCACACGGTCAGGTAACGCTCAAAAACGCCCATCATTCAGACCTTGGCGAGGCAGTGGCCGGCCAAGTCCAGCAGACGCTGAACACCGACCGGTTCGTTTTCCATCAGCGGCACCAGTGCATAGCGCTGGGCGTGCTGTGTGGCGACGGCTTCGATTTCCCGCAGTTCATTGCGGGCGCGTTGACGCAACAACGGTGCAGCAGGCGCGCAGGCGGCCAGGCTGTTGTTGATGACCCAGGCCCAGGGCTCAATGCCCGCGCGTCGCAGATCGGCCTGCAGATTGGCGGCTTCGAGGACGGGCGTGGTCTCGGCCAATGTGACGATCAGAACCTTGGTTTGCTTGGGGTCCTGCAACTGCATCATGGGCGTGGTGAAGTGAACGCCGGTATCCCCCATCTGGCGCACGATGTCGCGGTGGTAGGCCCCTGTGGCGTCGAGCAGCAGCAGGGTGTGCCCGGTCGGGGCGGTGTCCATGACCACGAATTTTTTGCCCGCTTCGCGGATGATGCGGGAGAAGGCCTGAAACACGGCAATCTCTTCGGTGCACGGCGAGCGCAGGTCTTCTTCGAGCATGGCCCGGCCTTCCGCGTCCAGCTTCGCCCCTTTGGTGGACAGCACATGCGCGCGATACCGTTCGGTGACTTCGTGGGGGTCAATGCGGCTGACCGTCAGGTTGTCCAGCGTGCCGTCCAAGGTCTGCGCAAGATGCGCGGCCGGGTCGGACGTGGTCAGGTGCACCGGCAAGCCCCGGTGCGCCAGCTCCACCGCCACGGCGGCAGCCAGGGTGGTCTTGCCGACGCCACCTTTGCCCATCAGCATGACCAGGCCATGGCCATCGGCAGCGATGTCGTCCACCAACTGCGACAGGTTCGGTGCCTGTGGTGTCGGCACCGCCGATGGCGCCGTGCTGGCAGCAACCGGCGTGTCATTGAGCAAATGGCGCAGCGCTTCCAGCCCCACCAGATTGAAGGGTTTGAGCGCCAGACGGTCTTGTGGCAGGGCCTGGAGTGCATCGGACATGTTCGCCAGCGCCAACGCTTCGCGCTGGTGGATCGCTGCGGCCAGCGGATCAGCGTGCAGGGCCTCCACGGGCAGCACGCCGTTGATCACCAGATACTGCTGTGAAAGGCCAATGGCGGCCAACTCCTGGTGGGTGCGATTCGCCTCGCGCAAGGTCGCGGCCTGGGCACGCGCCACCAGCACCAGGCGCGTGCGCCCCGGATCGGCCAAGGCCTGCACGGCGGCCTTGTATTGGGTGCGTTGTTTTTCCAGACCTGCCAGCGGCCCCAGGCAAGACGCATCGCCCTTGCCCGCTTCCAGAAACCCGCTCCATGCCCCAGGCAGTTGCAGCAGGCGAATGGTGTGGCCCGTGGGCGCCGTATCAAAGATGATGTGGTCAAAGCCTGCGGTCAGGCGCGCATCGGTCAGCAGGCCGGTGAACTCGTCGAATGCAGCAATTTCCGTCGTGCACGCGCCTGAGAGCTGCTCCTCGATGCCGTTGACCACGTCATCGGGTAGCACACCCCGCACGGGCCCGACGATCCGGTCGCGGTAGGCCTGCGCGGCACCTTGCGGATCGATTTCCAGTGCAGACAGCCTGGGCACGCTGGCAATGGCGGTGATGTGGTTGCCAATGGTGACGCCGAACACCTGCCCGACATTGGAGGCAGGGTCGGTACTGACCAGCAGCACTTTTTTGCCAGCGTCCGCCAGTTCGACGGCGCACGCGCAGGCGATGGACGTTTTGCCTACGCCCCCTTTGCCGGTGAAGAACAGGTAGCGTGGTGGGTTCTGGAGAAAACGCACGATGAACTCCTGCGATTCAGCAGCAACGGCCGGCGGAACAGCACGATGCGGCTGCCTGGGGCTGCGCCGGTGGCGCTTGAAGTCCCGCCCAGCGGCTCAGTTCGTCCCGGGAGGGATAGCGGCCCGCCAGTGCCAGCTGACCCTCCACCAGCGTCACAGGCAGCGCGGTCTGACCGGTGCGCTCCAGCAGCCCTTTCACGATGGCGTTCTCGGCAAACGCCATGGGCTGCTGAGACAGATTGAAACGCTCGATCCGCGCACCGTTCTGTCGGGCCCAATCCACATCGGCCGAGAAGGTCACGAGGTTCTGGTCCACGTCCACGCCGCACACACCGGTGCTGCAACACAGGGCCGGATCGAAGATTTGAATGCTTGTCATGCTGGAACTCCTTGAAAGAGGATGACGGACGATGAATGCCAGAGGATGGGACGGTGCTTCATGGGGAAATGGTGTTCAGCATCCACACGTGGTGGCGGACTCATCCAAGCAAGGCGCGCCCTGGCAGCAATTGCTTGTGAGATAAGAAAGAACCTCGTTCATCCGCGCGTACTCTGCGCGGTAGATCAGATTGCGACCACTGCGCTCCTGAGACACCAGGCCGGCGTTGAGGAGTTCTTTGAGGTGAAACGACAACGTGGCTGCAGGCACTTCCAAGGTGTCTACCAATGCACCAGGTGTCGCCCCCTCTTTGCCGCAGACCACAAGGGCTCGGAACACGCGGAGTCGGCTCGGCTGGGCCAGGGCCGCCAAGGCTTTGACAACGTCTTTTTCTTCCATTTTTTTATTATCATGGAAATATCGTAAAAACCCAAGGCAAAGACCAATCTTCTGCCACACTCGGACACGGAGGGCGTGCAGAATTTTGTGTAAACGGACAATCCACCGCCGGCGCGAGCCGGTTTGTCCGTATCCGCGAAACACCCCATGCAAGCCCCCCCGCCGTGGGGCTTTTCTTTTGCCCGGAGCGGGTGACTACATGCGGGCTACACGGAATAAAACCCCGTACCGCTGGCTACATGACCGGGGAAAAAAAACCCCGCTACCAATTTGATAGCGGGGTTTCCTTTGTACTGGCGGAGAGGGTGGGATTCGAACCCACGGTAGTGTTGCCACTACGCCTGATTTCGAGTCAGGTACATTCGACCACTCTGCCACCTCTCCTGTGAATCGAAGCCGAGAGTATAGCAAGGTTAACAGCAACCCTCAGAGCTACCCGCCTCTAAGTCAACTGAAAATTTGTAGCCTGCAGAGGCAGGGGCAAGTCCTTCTCACCCAAGGACTCACACAGATTGATCTCAATCGCCCGGCACAAAGTATCCAGGGGCAAATCATTGCTCTCCAAACCAAAGGGTTCCTCAATCTCGTCGCCCAAAGCGTCGAGACCAAAGAAGGTATAGGCGACGATTCCCACGACAAAGGGGGTCATGAAGCCGGTGGTGTCGACCAGACCGAAGGGCAGCAAGAAACAGTACATGTATGCCGTCCGGTGCAGCAACAAGGTGTATGAAAACGGGATTGGCGTATTTTTGATGCGCTCGCAGGATGCCGCGGATGCAGTCAGCGACGACAGGGTGGCGTCCATCGTTGCTGCCAGGCAAGGATCTATCTGACCAGAGCGCACACAAGCCCCCAGGTCCCGCCCCATGTGGAGCATGAGGGTGCTCGTAGGATCCTGCGCCGCGCGCACGGACTCGAACTCGGCACAGGTCAGCCATTTTTGCAAAGGGGCTTCGTCACGTTGGTTGCGCAGTTGCAGACGCAGCGCATGCACAAAGGCAATCGTCCGGTGAACCATGCGCACGCGCGCATCCGTTTCGCGATGCGTCGAGTCAATGGGATCTGGAATCTGTAGGAAGCCTTGGCACTGGCGAGACAGGGAGCGTGCTCGATGAACGATTTCCCCCCACAGCTTTCGTGCCTCCCAATAGCGGTCATAGGCCGTCGTATTGCGAAACCCCAAAAAAATAGCCAGCGGCAATCCTATCAATGTGAACGGTATTGCCGTGAGCGTGATCTTGATACTGAACAGGTTTCCGTGAACGATCGTGACCAAGGTCGCGAGCAGGATATTGAGCAGCAGAGTGAGCCGAATACGCTGCAGGACCGAGCCTCGCAGCACGAGGAACAGACGAAGCCCAGATGGCCGCTCACGAACGATCATTGTCTCAAATCTAAGGGTAATCCCTGATTTGACCACAAAATGCGCCTGAACAATCCCACTGCTTGGCCTTACCCGACTGATGCGATACAAACCGGCAAGGCGCCCCCAGGTCGCGCGTAGCCGTGATGGATACAACAGGAGCCAGCAATGCAAAACGGGCCGCACGGGCCCGTCTGACATGAGCACTCGCAGTGAGGTGGCTCCAAGCCTTCGCTAGGTTGCCACCATGCCTGATGCGGCGTCAGTTACATGCGGCCCCGCAGGCCAAAGCTAGCGACACATCTGCAATTTGGCCGCTCCTAGCTTTCAAGGCTTGAGCACTTCGACCCCGCCCATATAAGGCCGCAGTACCTGTGGCACCGTGATGCTGCCGTCGGCGTTCTGGTGATTTTCCAGAACGGCTACCAACGTACGGCCTACCGCCAAGCCCGACCCATTGAGCGTATGCACAAGCTCATTTTTCCCCTGAGCATTCTTGAAGCGAGCCTGCATGCGACGCGCCTGGAAAGCCTCACAATTACTCACTGAGCTGATTTCCCTGTAGGTCGCTTGGGCTGGCAGCCACACTTCCAAGTCATAGGTCTTCGCCGCGCCAAAGCCCATATCCCCCGTGCACAGACTCACGACCCGGTAAGGAAGCTCCAGCTTTTGAAGAATGGCTTCCGCATGGCCCGTCATCTCCTCCAACGCGTCATAGCTCTTATCGGGGTGGACGATTTGCACCATCTCAACCTTGTCGAACTGGTGCTGACGGATCATGCCGCGCGTATCGCGGCCATAGCTACCTGCCTCGGAACGGAAACATGGGGTGTGTGCCGTGAGTTTGATAGGCAGCTCTGTCTCCTGCAGCACCACATCACGCACCAAGTTGGTCAATGGAACTTCGCTGGTGGGGATGAGGTACAGGGCAGCATTGTCGGGCACTGGTTCACCATCTTGGCCGCCTTTTTTGGCTGCGAACAGATCGCCTTCGAACTTGGGCAACTGGCCCGTGCCCTTGAGTGAATCGGCATTGACCACGTAGGGCACATAACATTCGGTATATCCATGCGCCCCCGTCTGGGTATCGAGCATGAACTGCGCCAAGGCACGGTGCAAGCGCGCGATAGCGCCCTTCATCACTGTGAAGCGCGACCCGGAAAGCTTTACACCCATGTCGAAATCGAGCCCCAGCGGCTCACCCAGATCGACATGGTCCTTGGCAGCAAAATCGAAAGCCTTAGGCGTACCCCAGCGACGCACCTCTACATTGCCCGCTTCATCCGAACCTACCGGAACGCTCATGTGCGGCAGGTTAGGGACAGCCACCAGCATGGCCTGCAATTCGGCTTGAATCTCCTCCAGGCGATTCGCGGAGCCATCCAACTCGTCCTTGATCGCACTGACCTGGGCTTTCGCAGCCTCGGCGGCTTCCCTCTCCCCCTTACCCATGAGCATGCCGATCTGCTTCGACAACTGGTTGCGCTGGGACTGCAGCTCCTCCGTTCGCGTCTGAATGGTCTTGCGCTCTGACTCAAGTGACTGAAAGGCGTCAACATTCAGGAAGGATTGGGGCTTCTTGCGGGTTTCCAGCCGTGCGATGGTGGAAGCAAGGTCTTTGCGAAGGAGAAGGATGTCTAGCATAGGATGCAATTCTAGAGGTGGCACACCGCAGCCGGTACCATAGCCATGGCCTGCCACGCCGGGAGGCGCATCAAGGAGGGGGCATGTTCTTTGTGTTCGGCCCAGGTGGCCAGATGTTCCGAGGCAGCGCTGACCAGCTAGCCCAAGTGGGGCCCGTGCGGCGCCTGCAACGCACGCGCACGGTGCAGATGCAGAGCACCAACATTGAGGAAACCAGCCCCGTGCCGGTTTTCCCGCCGCCGCAAGGCCCTGCCACCCGGCCGCTGGCACAGGATGCGGTGGCCGCATACACCCAGACAGCACAGGGGCCGCAAGAACCGCGGCAGCCACTGACCCATGTGCGTGACGTCATGAGCCGAAACATGCTCACCATTCTTCCTGACATGTCGATTGGCGAAGCTTGGCAACGCTTGGCCGAGCGCAACCTCGGCCAGGCGCCAGTAACCACCCCCCAAGGGCAGGTCGTCGGCTTACTCCTGAGAGTCGACATGGCACCACTGGAACTACTCCCGGCACCCGACACGCTCCACCAGGCCCTGGCGCAACGCACCGCTGCCGAGGTGATGGTCAGCCCAGTTCCCACAGTGGACAGCGGCACGGAACTACGCCGCGTCGCTCGCGTGCTGATCGATGCAGACTTGCCCGGACTGCCCGTGACCGATGCAGCAGGCCAGCTCGAAGGCTTCGTTTCACGCACCGATATCCTGCGCGCCGTGGCCACCGACCCACCGCTGGATCTCTGGAGCGGCCCACGCCCAGCACAAAGAATCTAGGTGACCAAAGGCAAGGGCAGTGTGATGGTGAACGTGGATCCCTTGCCCATCTGCGACTCCAGCGTCAACTGCCCCCCAACCAGTTCAGCCAATGCGCGCGACAGCGACAGGCCCAGCCCAGTTCCTCCATGCTCGTAGCTGATTTGCGCATTACCCTGGCTGAATTTTTCAAAGATCCGGGCCTGCTGCTCCACGGGAATGCCTGCACCTGTATCGCGCACGTGGATCCGAACATGGCGTGCATCCGGCGCAAGCTCCGCCTCAAGGCTGATGCTGCCCTCGGCGGTGAATTTGATCGCATTGGACAACAGGTTGTTGATCATCTGCTTGAGCTTGAGCCGATCGGTCTCCAGCGTGGCGGGCACTTGTGCCGAAACACTCAGGTGCAGCGCCAGTCCCTTGGAAACCGCACTGACACGGAACAGCTCCGTAACCTCGCGCAACAGTGGCTTCAGCGCTACCGGCTCCATGTGGATCGGCATCGCGCCGGCCTCGATCTTGGCCAAGTCCAGAATCTCGGTCAGCAGAGCATTCAAGTGCTCCGCCGCCTGGCGGATCAAGCCCGATTGCTCGCGCACCCGTGCCTCGCTGCTACGCAGCTCCATTAGCTCAGCAAACCCCCGTATGCTGGTCAACGGTGTGCGTAGCTCGTGTGACATAGCCGCCAGGAACTCGCTCTTGGCCTGATTGGCGCGCTGCGCATGCGCCTCGCTGCGTTGTAGCGCAGCGTGGCTGCGCGCCAGCCGCTGAACACTGCCCAGGAAGACAGAGACAAAAGCCACAACGGCGACCGTCAGCAGGGCAGAAAGCAGCAGCACGATGTTGCGGGTGGCCCGCCACGAGGCAAACGCCTCCTCCAACGAAGTACCGCTCAGCACGGCCAGCGGATAGGCACCAATGCGGCTATAGCCAATGACGCGCTCCAGCCTGTCGGAAGACGCCGACAAGGTCGCCCCATGATCCTGCGTTCGCAATATGCGCACCAAGGATTCTGGCAACCACATGTCGGTCGGTGTACTCGCGCCGCCAATGACGCGAACCCGTACCACGCCATCCAGCCCCGCGAGCACCACCCCCCCCTGGCTACCCAGCTCTACGCCACGGTACACGTCGGTGAAATGGCTCTGATTCAGCGACGCCACCACCACGCCCAGCGTCTGGCCATCGGCTGAAACAACTTTGCGCGACATCTGGATGGCCCAGACTCCGGACACCTTGCCGCGCAGCGCCTGGCTGATGAACAAACCATCGTGCAGCATGCCTGGCGGCGGCAGCGAGGAGACACTGGGCGCCAAATGCACACGGATGTGGTCACGCTCCATCAAGTTCACATGCTGGCTGCGCGTTCCATCCGGGTCAAGGTTGCTGCCAACGAACCGCCCGTCGCTGCCGACGAACGAGAGCTGGGTCAGGATATGCGGCACCATGCCCGTTTCGTTGGCGATGCGTACAACCTCGCGGCTGTCAAACCCGGCAGCCTCTACGCCCCGCCCCAGCCGCAGCATGGCCTGGTCTACCGTATCGAGGATACGCAGCGTGTGCTCTTTCAAGGCCAGGGCCGTATTGGTGTTCTGCCGCATCTCGGCCTGCAGCGTCTCTTGCCACTGCCAGCGCAGCAGCCCGGCAATAGCCGCCCACCCACCCAGGAGCACCAGGGCGCTGAAAGCGCAGGCGAAAACCCAGTAGATGCTCCCCGGACCGCGCTGCCAGCGGCGCCAATACGCGACGGATTTCATTGCAGCGCTGCCGGCATGGTGTCGGTATACCCCGCAGTGGGCAGACTGATGTGGAAGATCGCGCCGCCGCCGGGTGCATTCGCTGCATGGATGTGCCCACCATGCGCAGTGACGATCTTCTGGCAGATCGCCAATCCGAGGCCCGTGCCACCCGATCCGTCACGGGTCTTGCTCGATTGCACGAAGGCCTGGAACACCGCCTCCAGTTCCGTCGGCGGAATACCCGGCCCTTGGTCGCGTACCGCGATATGGATGGTGACGTCATCCGACAAACCGGCACTGATCTGGATGGCCTGCCCCTCGGGCGAGAACTTCACGGCATTCGCCAGCACGTTGCGGATCACTTGGGCAAAACGCACCGGGTCAACCTTCGCTTCCAGGGGCAGGCGACCCAACTGCAGATTCAGAGTCAATTGTTTCCCCTGCAACTGGGACGCCAGTTCGGCGGCCACCGCCTCGATGATGTCGCGCACGTCATGGGGCTCGAAATGGAAGGCACCCACCGTGCTATCGATTTTGGACATATCGAGCAGGTCGTTGACCAGCTCCAGCATGCGCTGCCCAGCGGCATGGATGTCCCCAAACATTGCCGCCAGCTTTTCGTGCTGGCGGCCGCGCAGCATGCCCAGCTCGGAAAAGCCCAGGATGGACTGCAACGGCGTGCGTAGCTCATGGCTGATATTGGCGACGAATTCACTCTGTGTACGCGACGCCTGCTCGGCCAGGTCGCGTGCTGCAAGGTAGTCAGTGATGTCCATCTTCACGATCAGCAGGCCCATCGGCTCGCCCTGGTGGGACAGCAAGCGCACTTTGGTCACCTGCACGTCGCGCACGCTGCCATCGGGTCGATGCAGGCGCTCCTCATAGCGTATCTGCCCCCCAACGCGCAGCAACTCGTCGCTGTGCGCGTCATAGGCCTGCGCCTCCTGCGGCGGCAAGAAGTCGCGGTTGTGCCGCCCCAGCACCTTGTCGCGTGACAAACCCATGAAGTGCTCCCAGGCTTGGTTGACCATAAGGAAATGGCCCTCCAAGTCGGTCAGGCAAACGGGCAGCGGATTCGACTCGAGCAACTGGCTGCTGAAGGCCAGTTGCTCTTGCAGGTGCATCTGCGCAGCGAGCAGCGTGGTGACGTCAGCGGCGCTACCGGCAAACCCGCGCAGTCGCCCATCGCGCGCCAGCAGAGGCACCACCGAGATATCGAGCACCCGGATTTCGCCATTGGCCCCCATAAGCTGTGCCTGTGCGGTGCGCACACCCGGCGGCCGCCCGGGGGCGAACAGTGCCTCGATCCTCTCGCGACACTCGGGCAACACCATGTCGCGCAAGTGCCGGCCCCTGGCCGATTCAGGGGTTTGCTGCGTCATCGCCTGCCAGCGCGCGTTGACGAAACGCAGGGTGCCCTGTGGGTCGGTGCGGAAGATCAGGTCCTGCACGCTCTTGAACAGCACCGACAGCTCATGCTCGCGCCGCGCGATCTCCTGCAGCGCCTCGTCGCGCTCGCGCCGCGCGACTGCGCGCGCTCGCGCATTGCGCCAAGCGCTGAAGGTCATCAGTCCGATCAGCATCAACGCCAGCGCCATGAAGGCCAGCGGGCCCCGCAGAGAAAGAAGCCAGCGCCGCAGGGTCGAGGCGTAGGGCTGCTCCACCAGGCTGACCAGCGGCTGGCTGGCTGCGCGTTGCCACGCCCCCAGACTGCGCTCGCCAAGGGTCTGCACCGGCCCATAGACGCCCTTGCGCGCTGCTTTCATGCGGAAGTAAACATGCCCGCCCAGGCTGGCGCCCTGTGCCAGCGCGTCGTGCCCCACATGGCTGAGCAAACGGCCGTCATCCAGGGCCAGATAGACCCGCGTGTCAGGAGAGTTCAAATCCAGCAACTGCTGCTGGTACTGCGCCAGCGCGTCGGGGCTGAACTGCGCCACGAGCAGTACATGGCGCCCATTCGGCAGTTGCACACGGCGCAGTAGCGGAATGAAGCCCAGGCGCGAGGACGTGCCTGGAGACGCTTTTTCCGTCAGGGTACGGCCAGGTGTCCATGGGCCAATGGCCATCCGCTCGCCCCGCACGGGCTGGGTCACCAGGCGCTGCAGATCCACCTGCCCGCCCCGGTCCGCCTGCTGGGTCGAGATCAGCACCCGGCCCTCCTCACTCACCAGCGCCAGGCTGCGCAGGAACGGCAGGCTCTGCAGGTAATACTGCTGCTGTGCCTCGAGCTGATCAAGCGCGTCGGGCGCCTGCTGCAGGCTGTTGGCGAGGTTGTCCAACGCCTGGCCGCCGACCTCGAAGACTTGGCCGACATGCGCGTCGAGCACGCTCGCCATCAATTCAAGCCGCTGCTGGTCGCGCTGCTTCATGTCGTCCAGCCCGCGCCACATCAGCGCCATCGTACCGGCGAGTACGCACAGGATCAGCGCCCCCCCCACCGCCAGCACACGACGGTGCGGCAACTGCAGCAGGCGCACGCAGCGCAGAAAAAACGAAGGCATGGGCAGCATCAGGGCAAGGTGATGGATTCGAGGCCATGGCGCTTGGCCGCTGCGGCCAAGCGGCCATCCTGGCGTACACGGGCCACAAAAGCGTTGAGCGTGGCCAGCCACTCGGCATCGCCAGGCTTGCTCGCGTAAGCGTAGGGCTGCATTTGGAAAGTCCGGGATGGCGCAATCAAGGCGGCCCAATCCACGTTCTCGACCACTGCATGGCCGTAGGGATAGTCCGTCATGAAAACGTCAATACGGCCTGCCAGGAGCTCGCGCTCGCGCGTGAGTGGCGGTGTGATGACCACCAGGCTGGCATGGCGCAAGCGCTCGCGCATCACCGGCTCCATGTACGTACCCGCCTGCACGCCGACGAGCACCCCGGGTTGATCAATGTCAGCCCACTGCCGCACCATGCGGCTGGTGCGCAGGCTGATGGCATGGATGTCGCTGTGCAGATAAGGCGCAGTGAATGCCAGCTTCTCCGTGCGTCCGGGCACCATGGCGATACCGAACATGGCCACGTCGCAACGATTACCCAGAAGATCAGGCACCAGCGCGGGAAAAGATGAATCCACGAACACCACCGGCAGATGCAAATCCGCCCCCAACGCCTCAGCCATCTCGATATCCAGCCCCGCAAGACGGCCCGAGCGCGGGTCACGCCAAGTAATGCCTTGGTAGGCAGGCCAGATGCACACCCTCAACTCGCCTTGAGCGCGCACACGCGCGAGCACCTCACCCGCGTGCGCCTGCGAGCCAGCCAGGCAGGTCCATAGCGCCATCAGGCACGGCAGCACCACGCGCCTAGCCCAAGAAAAGCAAACGTCCTTCATGGTGCGGGCTGCTCCGCCTGCACCAGATCGGCAAAATTCATGCGGCACTCGGTAATGCTCAGGCGCAGGGCCAGCATCTCGGTGCTGTGGCGCATGAAACAGTCCACTATCGCCGGGTCGAACGCTTTGCCGCGCTGCGCCTGCAGCATCTCCAGCGCCTGCTCGTGTGTTAAGGCAGGCCGGTAGACGCGGTCCATGGTGAGCGCGTCATAGAAATCCACGACGCTCACGATCCGTCCAGACAGGGGAATAGCGTTGCCCGCGAGCTGCCGCGGATAGCCATGACCGTCCCAGCGCTCATGGTGCGTAAGCGCCACCTCTGAGGCCAGCTGAAACAGTGCGATGCGAGACTTGCCCAGGATGTCCGCACCAATGATCGCGTGACGGTTCATCACTTGGCGCTCCTCGGGCGTGAGGGCACCGGGCTTCTTCAGCACGCTGTCGGGAATACCGATCTTGCCCACGTCGTGCATTGGCGCAGCCTTGCGCAGCAGCAGCGCATAAGAGCGGGACTGGCCCAGGTACAGCGCCAGCGCCTCAGCCAGGAAGCCAATGCGCACGATGTGCACGCCGGTGTCGTCGTCCTTGTATTCAGCCGCCATGGCCAGCTGGAACAAGGCCTCATGGTGGGCGCGTGCCACTTCCTGCAGTGCCTCGTTGCGCTCGTGGTACATACGGCCCAGGTCGCAAATGATCTTTTCCATCTGTTCGGCCGCAGCGGGGTCGAACTGCGTGGCCGCATCGGAGGGCTGCGTCATGACAGCTCCGAGGACTGCGCGCCCAGCGTGTCAATGGTTGCGATCAGCTTGAGCGGGCTGAAAGGCTTGAGCAGGTAGGCATCTGCGCCCGCATTCATGCCTGCCTCCACGTCTTGGCTCTGCCCGCGCGCCGTCAGCAGCACCACCTGGGGCCGGCCGAGCGACAGGTCAGTTTTCACCAGGCGGCACAAATCCAGCCCATTCAGCTTACCTGGCATCATGACGTCCAGCAGCAACAGATCCGGGCGCAGCCGCCGTACCGCCTCCAGCCCCTCGTCGGCATTCACGGCCTCATGAATTTCGTAATCCTCGAACTCCAAGGTCAGGCGAACCAGCTTGCGAATGTCCGCGTGGTCTTCGACGATCAGGATGCGCTTGCTCATGGTGGAAACCCCACAGTTTGTTACCTATCGAATTTATCATATTTTCTCTTTTATTGATACAATTTGCCCGCAATGGAAACAAATTTGCTCAACACCCTCCCCGAAGAGTGCAGTACGCGCGACGTGGCGCAAGCACTCGGGCTGGCCGTGCGTTCGGTGCAGCTCATGGTGGATCGTGGCGAGCTTCAGGCTTGGAAGACGCCCGGCGGCCATCGCCGCATCGCGCGCGCCTCGGTTCAGCAATGGCTGGAAAACCGCCAGCGCCAACCTGCTGCAGCGGCCCCCATGCCGGCCCAGCCGGCAGCCACTGCCAGCGCACCCCAACCCTCCAGCCCGGGAAAAGATGCCAATGCGCCTGCGCTGCGTCGCCCGCGCGTTCTGCTGATCGAGGATTCCGCGCATTTCCAGAACCTGGTACGCCTGCTGATGGCCCACAACTTCCCACACGTGGACCTGCATGTAGCGGAAGACGGCTTCGTGGGCCTGGCCATGGCCGGCGAGTTGCAGCCCGACGTGCTCCTGGTAGACATCCTGCTCCCCGGCATCGACGGTGCCACGCTGATCGCCCGGCTGCGCTCGCACCCCCAATTCCAGCGCAGTCGCCTGATCGTCGTAACCTCACTGGACGAAGCCCAGCGCGGGGTGTATGCCTTCGCGCTGACCGGCCTGCCCGTGGTGCACAAGCCGCAGATGGTGCAAGAGCTGCCCCGTCTGCTCAAGGCCTGCCTCGAAGGCTCCGGCTGAAACCGCCATGACCCCGCCCCGCGTACTTTTGCTTGAGGACGACCCGGCGGTACGCCGCTTCGTGGCCCTGGCGCTTGAACCCCTGCCCTTGCAGCTGCTGCCCTGCGGCACGCTGGCTGAAGCTCGTGCGCTGCTCGAACACACGCCCGTTCAGCTCGTGTTGATGGACTTGGCGCTGCCTGACGGGTCAGGCCTGGAACTGCTGCCATCGCTGCCCACACAGGACAACGCGGCTTGCCGCATCGTCGTCTTCAGCGGTGGAGTGGACGATGCCGCCCTGCGCCGCCAGCTGCAAAGCCAGGGCGCTTGGCGGGTGCTGGCCAAGCCCGTAGGCGTTGGATTGCTGTTCGACACCGTGCGCGAGGCATTGCAGGGCAACCTGCAGGCCGATCCGCTGGCCGCTGACATGCACCCCGCACCAGCACCAGAAGCGCCTGCCCAAGACCCGGTGATGGCGTTCTTCGGCGGTGACCACGGCCTCTACCAGGCTTACCTGGCAAGCTGCCTGGCCCAGTTTGGCAACGATCTGGTGCAGGGCGACGCCGCTGCACGTGCCCACGACGCACCAGCCCTGCAGCGCGTGGCCCACAGTCTCAAGTCGGTGCTGACCATGCTGGGTCAGCCCCATGCGGCCCAGGAGGCACGTGAGATCGAAGCGCATGCGGCCGCTGGCGCCACCGAGGCGATGCGCAACGGCTGGCAGCGGCTGCGTCAACAGCTGCGCGCCTTCATGGCACAGCACACGCCGCCCCCGCCCGGCTAAGCCCCGATCGTCAGCAGCGGCAACGCGCCCCCGCGTACTTACGCCACCTCCACGCGATTGCGCCCCAGCGCCTTGGCACGGTACAACGCACGGTCAGCCAGCCCCAGCAGGGTGTCGGCCGTGGCATCCACAGGCACGGGATGCAGGGTGTGCAGGCCGATGCTCACAGTCACCATCAACGCTGTGCCATCGGGCATCACAAAGCGCTTGGCCTCCACCGCGCCACGCAGCCGCTCCGCCAGGGTGGCCGCCCCGGCGGCGTCGGTACCGGGAAGCACGACGATGAACTCCTCGCCGCCCCAGCGCCCCGCAATATCGCAGGCGCGCAGATGGCTGCGCAGGCCCGCCCCCAGATCACGCAGCACCTGGTCGCCACTGAGGTGGCCCAGGGTATCGTTGATGCGCTTGAAGAAATCCACATCCAGCAGGAGCAGCGACAGCGGCTGCCGCGCCCTACAGGCCCAGGCGATTTGCTGCTCCAGCGCCAGCAGCACATGGCGCCGGTTATGCAGCCCGGTCAGTTCATCCATGAAGGCGAGCGTATGGTTGCGTGCATCGGCCCGCTCCTTGATCATCACCACGATGCCGAAGTTGACAAGGATCATGGCCACCGCCGCCATGGCGAAGACCAGCGTCTGCAAGAGGCCCGAGTCGGTGATGGAGCCCATGGCCAGCTGCCCCATGACCACCGCCACCGCGCGTACCACCAAGGCCAGCGCCGACAAGGCGATGCCCGCCATCACGAAAAACTTGCCACGCCCTGGCGTCTCGGCCCAACGCTGGCCCATCGCCACGGCAAACTGCGCAAACTGCAAGCACAGCGCACAAGCCAGCACCACGACGCGGGCATGGATATTGCCAAGCAGCAGCGCAAATAGCACACCCAGCGCCAACACGGGCAGCCATAGCCTCCAGCGCGGTGCCTTGCGCCCCTGGAACTGGTAAAGCCCCTCCTGCATGAGCGCGAAGGCACTGACCAGCAACATGTTGGCCAGCACCACGGAAAACCAGTCGCTGACCTGCCCGCGCAGCATGTACAGCACGTACGCAGCGCAGTGCGCCGTAAGCGCCAGCCCCCAGTAGAACAAGCCATCGGCGCGGTCACGCCGCGCCACCAGCGCCAGGCACACCGCCAAGGTGGCGGTCAGCAAGGTGTTGGTGAGCATCAGGGAAGGTGTGTCTAGAGTCATTGCGCCATTTCCTGGCCCCCTGCGCGAAACAGGGCAAAGCGTGCAGCGGGTGCAGGGACACCCGCACTTACAAGGGTTCTCAGAAGCTTTCCCAGTCCCCCGCGGCGCCACGCGCTGGCGTCACCGCCACGGCCTGGGGTGCCGCGGCCTTCTTGGGCGCGACCACCGCCTCGGGCGAGGCCGCCTTCGGGCGCTGCAATGCCTTGGCTACCGCTGGCACGCCCGCCTTGGGCACAGGCCCCGGGCCGCCAGTGGTCGGGCGTGTGCCCCTGGCACCAGCATGCCCGAGGTCAAAAACGGCCACGGTCTGCACCAGTTCCTGCGCCTGGCCGTTCAGGCTGGCGGCGGCAGCCGCCATTTCCTCCACCAGGGCGGCGTTCTGCTGCGTGGCGTGGTCCATCTGCGTCACCGCTTCGTTGACCTGGTCCACGCCCTGGCTCTGCTCGGTGCTGGCAGCGCTGATTTCGCCCATGATGTCGGTCACCCGGCCAATGGCCTGCACCACCTCGGCCATCGTCTCGCCAGCGCGGTTCACCAGCGCCGAGCCTGCATCCACGCGGTCCACGCTGTTGCCGATCAAACCCCGGATCTCCCGGGCCGCCTCGGCGCTGCGCCCGGCCAGCGCACGCACCTCGGACGCCACCACCGCGAACCCCCGGCCCTGCTCTCCCGCCCGGGCCGCTTCCACGGCGGCATTGAGCGCCAGGATGTTGGTCTGGAAGGCGATGCCGTCGATCACCTGGATGATGTCGGAGATTCTGCGTGCGCTGTCGTTGATCTCCTGCATGGTGCGCACCACGTCGGCCACCACCTCGCCCCCCTGGGCTGCCACCGAAGAGGCGCTTTGCGCCAGCTGGTTGGCCTGGCGCGCGTTGTCCGCGTTCTGGCGCACCGTGGTGTTGAGCTGCTCCATCGAGGCCGCCGTCTCCTGCAGCGCGCTGGCCTGGCCCTCGGTGCGCGCGGACAGATCCTGGTTGCCCTGGGCAATCTGCGCACTGGCGGTGGCAACGCTCTCCGAGCCTTCACGCACCTTGCACACGACCTGCACCAGGCTTTCCTGCATGTGCTGCAGGGCCTGCAGCAGTTGGCCGGTTTCATCCTGGCTGTGCACTTCGATCGTGCTGCCCAGGTCACCACCCGACACCGCCTGGGCCACGCGCACGGCCTGGCGCAGCGGGGCGGTGATGGAGCGTGTGATCCACGCGGCCAGCAGCAGCCCGATGACCAGGCCGCCAATGCCCAGACCGAGCAGCAGCATGCGCGCGAACTGCGCCTCGGCCTTGGCGCGGGCGCCAGCCTCGTTCACCAGCCGCTCCTGCAGCTTGGCCAGGCGGTCCACGCGGTCCTGCACCGTGGCCAGTTCCACCAGCGTGTGCTGCTGCAGCTCGGCGAACGCTTCCTCCTTGCGGCCCGCGTCCACCAGCTCGTTGAACTTGCCCTGCGAGGTGACGTAGCGGCCGCGCGCGGCCTCAGCCTCGTTCAGGTACTGCTTGCCTTCGTCCTTGTAGACGAGTTCCTGCAGCGTTTTGAAGGCCTGCACGAACGTTTCGCGCCCCCCCACGATCTCGGCGCGCTTTTGCGCACGCTGGGCGTCGGTGTCGGCGAAATAGATCTCGATGGTGCGGCGCGCGTTCGCCTGGGCGATAGAGCTGAGCGTGTTCGCGGCGTCGGCCTTGACCCAGTCACTCTCGATGATCTGGCGGTTGGTTTCGAGCAGGCTGCCGAGCTGCAGCAGCCCCACGACCACTATGGTGAGCATCGTTGCGATGAGCAGGGCAAAACCCAGGGCCAGACGGGTACTGATTTTCAAATGGCGAAACGACATGCGAATCCCTCAAAGGGAGAAAGCGATAAAAATTACATCGATTTGCAAATTTTATCATTTCTAGCTTATTTACCAAATGAACTTCCCGCTGTGCCTCAAGCCTCAGCCTGGGCACGGCTGCGCCAGCCCTGTTGGCAATCAGGGAATGGAAAACAGGAATAAAAATAGCTGCTAGCGCTTGTCCAGCAAGCGCTAGCAGCTATCAAATAAAGAGTGCTTCAGCGCCGGGTGCTCAGGCAGCGCTGGTCTTCAGCCCCTTGGGCAGGGGGAACTTCACCGTCTCTTCGATGCCGTCCATGCTGCGCACCGAAACGGCGCCCAGCGCCTTGATGCGCGCGATCACCGCCTGCACCAACACCTCAGGGGCAGAAGCGCCAGCCGTCAGTCCCACACGCGCAATGCCAGTGAACCACTCAGGACGCAGTTCGTCGGCGGAATCCACCATGTAGGCCGTGGTGCCCAGGCGCGCCGCCAGCTCGCGCAGGCGGTTGCTGTTGGAGCTGGTCGGGCTGCCCACGACGATGACCAAATCCACCTGGGAGGACAGGAGCTTGACCGCGTCCTGGCGGTTCTGCGTGGCGTAGCAGATGTCCTGCTGCTTGGGCTCGCGGATGCGCGGAAAGCGCGCGCGCACCGCAGCCGTGATTTCGGCGGCATCGTCCACGCTGAGCGTGGTCTGGGTGACCACGGCGAGCTTCTCTGTCTGCGCGGGCTGCACCCGCGCCACGTCGGCTACGTCCTCCACCAGATGGATGCCGTGGTCGAGCTGCCCCATGGTGCCCTCAACCTCGGGGTGGCCCTTGTGGCCGATCATGATGAACTCGTAGCCCTCCTTGGCGAGCTTGGCCACCTCGACGTGCACCTTGGTCACCAACGGGCAGGTGGCGTCAAAGATGGTGAAGCCGCGCGCCTGGGCCTCGCGCTGCACCGCCTGGCTCACGCCGTGGGCCGAGAACACCAGCGTCGCGCCCGGCGGCACATCGTCCAGCTCTTCGATGAAGATCGCGCCCTTGGCCTTCAGGTCGTTCACCACATAGGTGTTGTGCACGATCTCATGGCGCACGTAGATGGGCGCGCCGAACTTGGCCAGCGCGCGCTCCACAATCTCAATGGCGCGGTCCACCCCAGCACAAAAACCGCGCGGCTCGGCGAGCAGCACTTCCTGCATGGCCTGCGGAGGCTGGCCCATCACAGAACACCGATGATCTGCACCTCGAACGTCACCGGCTGGCCTGCCAGCGGGTGGTTGAAGTCGAACAGCACGGCCCCATCCTCGCGCACCTGCACCACGGCGCCAGCATAGCTGCCCTGGCCGTCGGGCGTGGGGAACTGCACCACGTCACCCACGTGGTACTGCTCATCCGGGTCGCCGAAGTCGTTGAGCAGCTTGCGCGCCACCCACTGCTGCATCTCGGGGTTGCGCTCGCCGAACGCCTCGCCCGCCAGCAGGTCGAACGACACGCGCTCGCCCTCCGACAGCCCGAGCAGACGCTGCTCAACCGCGGGCGACAGCTCGCCCGCGCCCAGCGACAGCGTCGCCGGCTTGTCGTTGAAGGTGTTGATCACGTCGCCCTGCGGCCCAGCCAGGCGGTAGTGCAAGGTCAGGAACGAACCGTTCTGGACGACGGCGGGGGTGGAGTTGGCTGTCATGGGAATTCCTCTTGGGGCGGAGCACGGCCTGGCGAGCCGTGCCGATAAACTGCCGCGCATTGTAAAAACCCCGGGGATATCCCCACTGCCCGAGCGCGGAGCGCCCATGCCCCTCAAAGACCTGCCCCCGGACGCCCAGCCGCGCGAGAAGCTGCTGGCGCGCGGCCCCGCCGCCCTGGCCGATGCCGAGCTGCTGGCCATCGTGCTGCGCACCGGCACCGCCGGGCGCGGCGTGCTGCAAATGGCGCAAGAGCTGCTGGCGCACTTCGGCGGCATCGCCGGACTGCTGCACACCGACGTGCAGGCCCTGCGCCACTTCAAGGGCCTGGGCGGCAACGCCAAGCGCGCCGAGTTGGCGGCCGTGCTGGAGCTGGCACGCCGCGCCCTGGCCCAGCAACTGCGCGAGCGCGCGGTGCTCGACTCCCCCCGCGCCATGCTGGACTACCTGCAGCTGCACCTGGCCGCCAAGGGGCACGAAGTGTTCGCGGTGCTTTTTCTCGACAGCCAGAACCGGCTCCTGGCCCTGGAGGAGCTGTTTCGCGGCACGCTCACGCAAACCTCGGTTTACCCGCGCGAAGTGGTGCTGCGCGCGCTGCACCACCAGGCTGCCGCCGTGGTACTGGCGCACAACCACCCCAGCGGCAGCGTGCAGCCCAGCCGCGCCGACGAGGCGCTCACGCAGACCCTGAAAGCCGCGCTGGCGCTGGTGGACGTACGCGTGCTGGACCACGTCATCGTCGCCCCGGGCGCCGCACTCTCCATGTCCGCACAAGGATTGCTATGACCCACCCCCTGCCCCGCCTGGCCGCGCTGTGCGTGCTGGCCCTGCTCACTGCCTGCGCGCCCCTGCCCACGGCGGCGCCCCCCCAGCCCCCCGCAGCCACCGCGCTACAGGGCGCCCCCTGGCTGCGCCTGATCGGCAGCGCTGCGCTGGACTATGGCGTGCAGTACGCAGGCACCCAGGTGGGCGGACTCTCAGGCATCGACTACGACGCCACGCACGACCGCTACCTGCTGGTGAGCGACGACCGCGCCACGCACGACCCGGCACGCGTCTACACCGCACGCCTGCGCTACAGCGCCACGCAGCTGGAGGCGCCCGAGTTCACCGGCGTCACCTTCCTGCTGCACGCCAGCGGCCAGCGCTTCGGCCCGGCCCACCGCCCGCTCGAAGGTGTGGACGTGCCCGACGCCGAAGCCGTGCGCTGGCTCCCCGGCGGCACCGCCTTCCTGTGGACCAGCGAGGGTGACTTCACGCGCGGCTTCGGCCCACAGCTGCGTGCCAGCCGCTGGGGCGACGGCACCGCGCTGCGCGACTACGCATTGCCCGAATCCTTCACCCCCGCGCCGCGCGAGCGCCAGGGCCCGCGCGCCAACGGCACGCTCGAAGGCCTGGCGCTGGCCCCGGGCGGGCAAACTGCCTGGCTGGCCATGGAGCTGCCCTGGTGGCAGGACGGCCCCCTGCCTACCCCTGCCGCGCCAGGCGGGCCCGTGCGCTTCACCGCGCTCGACGTGGCCAGCGGCGCCGTGCTGCGCCAGATCGCCTACCAACCCGACACGGTGCCCCACGCACGCCGCCTGCCCATGGGGCCGCAAATGGTGGGGGTGAGCGAGATCCTCGCCGACGGCCCCCACCACCTGCTGGTGCTGGAGCGCGCCTACAGCGTCGGCGCGGGCTTTCACGTGCGGCTGTACCGCATCGACACGCGCGACGGCAGCGACACCCTGGCGCTACCGGCCCTGGCCCCCGGTGCCTACCGGCCCGCCGCCAAGACGCTGGTGGCCGACTTCGCCCAGCTCGGTCTGGGACTGGTCGACAACATCGAGGGCATGACCTGGGGCCCGCCGCTGCCCGACGGCGGCTGCGTGCTGGTCTTCGTGAGTGACAACAACTTCAATCCGGCACAGGTCACGCAGTTCATCGCCGCGCAATACCAGGCGCCGGGCGATGGGCATGGGCGATGCGGTACAAACCGCACGCCATGAGAGCCACCGCCCGCTCCTTCGCCGAACTCCAGCCCCTGCGCCGCGCCCTGGCCGAAGCCGCTGCGCAGGAAGCGGCCCGCGCCCAGGCTGCGCGCGAGGCCGCGCAGCGCGCCGCACGCGAACGCCACCTGTTTGCCCACAGCGTGGGGCCGGTGCAGCCGCTCAAGGGCGGCGCCAACCGCCACAGCGCCCCGCCAGCGCCACCCGACCCGAAGCCGCTTCAGCGCGTGCAGGACGAACAAAACGTGCTGCGCGAGGCCATGAGCGACGAGTTCGACGTGAGCACCCTGCTGGACGTGGACGACCAGCTCAGTTTTCGCCGCCCCGGTATCGGCGTAGACGTGACACGCAAGCTGCGCGGCGGGCACTGGAGCATCCAGCGCCAGCTCGACCTGCACGGCCTGCGCCGCGACGACGCACGCGAGGCGCTGGGCGAATTCATCCGCCTGGCGCACCGCACCGGCCTGCGCTGCGTGCGCATCATCCACGGCAAGGGCCTGGGCTCGCCCGGCAAAACGCCTGTGCTCAAGGGCCGCGTACAGGCCTGGCTGGTGCAGAAGAAGGAAGTGCTGGCCTTCGTGCAGGCCCGGCCCATGGATGGCGGCGCCGGCGCGTTGGTGGTGCTGCTGCAGCCGGGCAAGCGGCGTGTAGCGGCACCGTAGCAGCGCACGGAAAAATCAAGCCAAATCAACCTCCAGCCCTTTTACAGAAAGCGCTAGCAGCTATTTTTTCAGGAGTAAAAAACACCAAGGAAGCACCCATATAATTAGCCAGCTAACTATTAGCCACAAAAAATCATGCAGCTTGCACAGAAATACCAGGCCTTGCTGGACGAAGCCCAGCGGCGCCAGCTCCCGGACGTGGACGGCATCCGCCTGTGCTTCCAGGCGCTGTCCCTGGCGGCTGCCATCGACCGCGACTGCGCTGCGCTGCTGGCGCCCCACGGGCTGTCCGAGGGGCGCTTCGTACTGCTCTTCCTGCTCGACGCAGCGCCCGACGGGCTGGCCCCCGCCGTGCTGGCGCAGCAGGCAGGCGTGAGCCGGGCCACCGTCACCGGCCTGCTCGACGGGTTGGAACGCGAGGCCCTGGTGGCGCGCCAGGCCGACGCCAGCGACCGCCGTGCGCTGCGCATCTGCCTGACGCCCCGGGGCCGGCAGGTGGCACAGGCAGTTTTCGCGCAGCACGGGCACTGGATCGCCAGCCTGTTCGGCGCACTGGACGCGGCCGAGCGCGCGCAGCTCGCCCGGCTGCTGGACAAGGTGGCAACGCGCCTGGAGTGAAACGCCCCCCTGAGTGGCTGCGCCGCGGCCCTTGCGCGGCAGCCGCTGGCTTGGGCCGCCCTGGTTTCATGGGCTCTAGACGGCGCGTGGCGCCATGGATAACTGACATGCACAACACCCCACCCCGCAAGGGCGCCATGCGCGCCAGTGACATTCCCGCCGAGGTGCTGCAAGCGCTATCGCGCGGCACGCTGCCCACCGCCACCCTGGCCGAAGGACTGGCCCTGGACCAGGGCCTGCTGCTGCGCACGGTGTTCCCCGAACTGCCGCCCGCGGCCCTGCGCGCGGCCGATGCCGTGTGCCAAAAAGGCATCGCCCAGCGCATGGCCGGCCTGGGTGCGCTGCTGTGGCAGGAACTCGGCCCGGCCGGCCTGGCGCGCTGCCAGGCCCACGGCGCCGACACGGTGCGCGGCTGGGCCTGTTTCATGGTCGGTGCGCAACCTGGACTGGCGGCCGCAGCGCGGCTGGCTGCCATTGCCCCGCTGGCCGACGACCCGCACTTCGGCGTGCGCGAATGGGCATGGATGGCCGTGCGCCCGCACCTGGCGCAGGAGCTGGATGCGGCCATTGCCGCCCTCGTGCCCTGGACGGCCGCACCGTCGGAGCGCGTGCGCCGCTTTGCCAGCGAAGCGCTGCGCCCGCGCGGCGTGTGGTGCGCGCACATTGCGGCGCTCAAGCAGGACCCTGCGCGGGGCCTGCCCCTGCTGGCGCCGCTGCGCGCCGACGCCTCGGCCTATGTGCAGGATTCGGTGGCCAACTGGCTCAACGACGCTGCCAAGGACCAGCCCGACTGGGTACGCCACTTGTGCGCCCAGTGGCTGGCGCAGGCCCCGCACCCTGCCACCCGCCGCATCTGCCAGCGTGCGCAGCGCAGCCTCGTGCAGCCGGCGGCGTGATGTGCGCGCCGCGGGTGCCCCTGCACCGCGCGGCTTGGAACACTGTGCGCCGCAAGCAGGCTCTCCGGCCCGCTGGCACACAGGCGCCCAGGCTTACTTGGACAGATCCAGCTTGTACTTGGACGTGCCCTTGCCCGAGCCATCGTCGGCCGCAAGCAGCGAGACGTTGGTGAGGCCTGCCGCCTGGGCAACACTCAAGGCATTGGCGCCCGAGCTGAACACCACATCGCCTGCCGTCTTGACCTGGGTGAAGCGCCAGCTCTTGGCCGCGCCGTTGGCGGCACGCGTCACGTTCGCATTCCTGCGCACGTAGTCGATCACCACGTCGCGGTTTGCGTCGGGCGAGGCCCAGATCGTGCCCGAGCCGTCGAGCTTGTCGATGAAGCTCTTGCCGCTCGTGGCGCGGTAGTTGTTCGTGGCAATGACGAACTCCTTGGCCGCGTCGATGGGCTTGCCGAGATAGGTCAAATTCTTGATGCGGCTGCCCACGGGCTGCGTCACGTCGATCTCGTACTGCACGTCGGCCGTGGTGAACATGTCGAAGTTGTAGCCCGGGAAGGTGCTGATGAGCTGCTGCTCGCCGGTCTTGGCCGGATCGATCTGGTTGAAGCGCTTGGCGGCGGCCTCGAGCCAGCCCTTGATGTCGGCACCGTTGACCTTCACGGCATAGACCGTGTTCGGGTACAGGTACAGGTCGGCCGCGTTGTAGATCGCCAGCGGGCCGGCCGCCACGTCGGTGTAGTCGGCGCCCCCCTGGAAGCCCGACTTGAACGGCGCACTCACCGACAGCACGGGCAGGTCCTTGTGCTGCGGCAGGTTGGCCTGGATATAGGCGGCAACATAGTCGCGCTGGGCCTGGTTCACGATCTGGATCGCACCGGGGTCACCCACGTCGGCGAACAGCGTGCTCATGCGGAAGTCCGTGTTGCCGATGGGCGTCTTCACGTACTGGATCGCGGCCTGGTGCTGCGACTCGATCAGTGGTGCCACGGCCGGGTCGGCGTCCACGTAGACGGCCTTGCCCGCGGCGTCCTTGCCGGTCTGGATGTTGCGCAACTCGCTCTTGCTCGCGCCCTTGTTCACGGCCCAGGCCTTGCCATCCCACTGCAGTGACAGCTGGATCACGCCCAGCGCTTTGCCCCAGGAGCTGGCCATGACGGCGGGCACGCCGTTGATGGTGCCCGCCTTGTTGTCCACGCCAGGCTGCGAGAAAGCCGGCGTCGCGGCCGTATCGGGAAAGACACTGTGCTGGTGGCCCATGACCATGGCATCGATACCGGGAACCTTGGAGACGTACAGGCCCGGGTTCTCCATGGTGGGCGAGTAGGCGCCGCTGTCGAGGCCGCCATGCAGCAGCGCGACCACGACGTCGGCGCCCTTGGCGCGCAGCTCGGGCACGTACTTGGTGGCGGACTCCACGGCGCCCTCGGTGTAGACCTTGCCTTCAAGGTAGCGCTTGTCCCAATTCATGATGCCAGGCGTGGTGAAGCCGATCACGCCCACCTTGATTGGCAGGGTCACGCTCTTGCCATCGCTGCCGGTGGCGATGATCTTGCGCTCCAGGATGGTGTAGGGCTGCACCAGCGGCTTGCGGGTCTTGCTGCTGTACACGTTGGCCAGCACGGCCGGGTAGCCCGCACCTGCACACTTCTTGGTGGCATCCACGCCGTCCACGTCCAGGCCACCGCCCAGCACCTGGTTCAGGAACGGCAGGCCATAGTTGAACTCGTGATTGCCCAGCGTTCCGGCATCAAAGCCCAGTGCACCCATGGCCTTGTACATGGACAACTGCTGTGTGCACGCAATGGGATTGACGGTGGCCTCGTAGTCGGCCAGTGCCGTGCCCTGGATGGTGTCGCCATTGTCCACAAGCAGCGTGTTGGCGAACTCCTTGCGCGCTGCGCGCACCAGCGTGGCCGTGCGCTCGAAGCCGTAGCTCTTGTCCTCGGCGAGCTTGAAATAGTCGTAGCTGCGCACGTTGAAGTGCAAGTCCGTCGTCTCCAGCACCGCCAGCGTGGCGGTCGCACTCTGGCTGGTGGCGTCGTCGCTGCCGCCGCCACAGGCAGCCAGCGCAACCGCGCTGGCAAGCGCGGCCAGCCTCAAGCGGTGGGAAACCAGGAAGTCATGGTGAAGCGTTCTGTCGAACATGCGAATAGGCCTGTCATGGTGTAAAGGCCCCAGTGTCTGAAGCCGTTTTGACAGCACCGTGACGCACAACGCCCGGCAGGCCGCACAAAAAACGATGGCCCCTGTGCGCACCTGCGTCGCCACCCGCCGGCCCCCAGGGGAAACCGTCTTTGGAACCGTTCACGCGCTAAGAGCCTGTTCACGATCTTTTCATAGTGCCCGCAAAGCAGCAAAAAGCCGCAATCTAGGCGCACACCGCAGGCCATGCTGGTGGCCTGGACAAGGTGCGCAACGACGCAGTAGCGGCTTTTTGCAGCCTTGCCCGAAGGGTTGCCGCGCAAAAGGCATTAGGAAAAGATCGTGAACAGGATCTAAGCGTAGGGGTCGAACCGCGCGGCCAGGGGCACAGCGCCAGGGGCCGGCGCCCCCCGGTGCTCGGGCTCGGGCGCGTCCTGCAGCGGCTGCACGGGCAGGGGTGGCATGCCACGGCCGTAGATGTGGCGCACGCGCTCTTGCAGGCTCGGGTGGCTGTCGAGGAGGCGCGAAAAGCGGTCTTCATCTGGCGCCTCGACCAGCAGCATGTGCTGCACTGCCGGGTGCGCCAGCCCTCCGTGGGCCGCAGCCGGCAGGCGCAGGCGCGCGGCCTCGCTGCGCTGCGTCATCACCTTGCGCAGCACGCCGCCCAGGCCGTCGCGGCTGCGCGTCCATTGCACGGCGCGGGCGTCGGCCAGGTACTCGCGCTGGCGCGACACCGCCGCCTTGAGCAGGCGCCCGGCCAGCCAGCCGGCGCTGCCCGCCAGCATGATGGCGCTGCCAAACCACCAGGCCAGGCCAGGACGCTCGCGCACCGTGTCCCCGAAGTGGTAGACCAGCTCCAGCCCATAGACCATGCCGGCCAGGCGCATCTTCAGGCGCGTGTCGCCCTCGTGCAGGTGGCTCAGCTCGTGCGCCACCATGCCTTGCAGTTCCTCGCGCGTGAGGTACTGCAGCGCCCCCTGCGTGACGGCGAGCACCGCATCCTCGGCGTCCCAGCCTGCGGCAAAAGCGTTGATGGCGTCGGCACGCGGCAGCACCATGATCTGGGGGCGCGGCATGTGCGCGGCGATGCACAGCTCATCCACCACGTTGCACAGGCGCTGCTCGGCGTGCGACACGCCCGGGCGCGCCTCGCGCGCGCCCACGCGCCGCGCCAGCTTCACGCCGCCCGCGCGCAGGTTCGAGGTTTCCACCCACCAGCCGCCCAGCACCAGCAGCAGCGACACGCCCACGTTGGCCGCGAGGAACCCGGCCGGGTACGGCAGTTGCCACGGCAGCAGCGCCGCCATCAGCAGCCAGGCCAGCGCCAGCGCGCCGTGCACCCCGGCCACCAGCAGCAGCACGGCCAGGGCGAAAGCCAGCAGCAGGCGCCGCGTCTCGGCGCGCGCGGCGTTCTGCCGGTCCCAGAAGCGCATGCTTGCGCTCAGAAGCGCACCGCGGGCGCCTCGCGCTCCTGCGCGCTGCGCGTGGCTTCGAGCATGGGCGCGGCGGCGAAGCCCAGCAGCCGCGCCACGATGAGCGCCGGGAACTGGGTGGCTTCGTCGTTGAATTCGAGCACCTGGTCGTTGTAGGCCTGGCGCGCGAAGCCCAGGCGGTTCTCGGTGCTGGCCAGTTCCTCGGAGAGCTGGCGCATGGCGGCGTCGGCCTTGAGTTCGGGGTAGCTCTCGGCCACGGCCAGCAGGCGGCCCAGGCCGGCGCCCAGCACGCCCTCGGCGGCGGCCAGCGCGCCCAGGTGCGCGGCGCTGGGGGCGGCGCGCGCGGCGTCGGCGGCGCCCTGCGCCTGGCCGCGCGCCTGGATCACGGCCTGCAGCGTGGCGGCCTCGTGCTGCAGGTAGCCGCGCGCCACCTCCACCAGGTTGGGCACCAGGTCGTGGCGGCGCTTGAGCTGCACGTCGATCTGCCCGTAGGCGTTGGCGATGCGGTTGCGCAGGGTGACGAGGCGGTTGTACACCGCCACGGCCCAGGCCGCCGCCACGGCCAAGACGCCCAATACCAGCCATGCGGTCATCGACATCGTTGCCTCCTCTGTAGGGTTCAGCCGCCGCGGTTGCGCATCCAGTCGGCGGTGTTCATGAAACTCTGGTTCAGGCGCGCGCGCAGGTCGGGCGGCACCTGGGTCTCGGCCATGGCCTGGTCCATGCAGGCCACCCACTGGTCGCGCTCCTTGATGCCGATGGAAAACGGCAAGTGGCGCGCGCGCAGGCGCGGGTGGCCGAAGCGCTCTTGGTAATGGTCAGGCCCGCCAAGCCAGCCGCAGAGAAACCAGAACAGCTTGTCGCGCGCGTCGTCGAGCGTGCTGCCGTGGGCGGCGCGCAATTCGGCGTAAGCGGGCTCCAAGTCCATCAGGTCATAGAAGCGGTCCACCAGCTGGCGCACGGCGGGCTCGCCGCCGAGCCACTCGTAGGGTGTGGCGGGCGGCGCGAAGGTGTCGGAAGGTTGCATGGCCACGATTGTAGGAAGCGCGGCCGCTTACATCAGCGATCCCCACCCACGGCCCATGAAACCGGCACGGCCCAGACCAGCAGACGCCGCGCAAGGGCCGCCCCGCCGCGCTGGCGGCGTCCCCCTGCCCGCCACGCGCAGCGTGGCGAGAGCGGGGGGAAGCGGCGCAGCCGCTCAGGGGGGTGCCGTTTCACTTCAAGCGCGTTTCGGCTTTGGACTGGCAGCCCACGCAGCGCAAGGCCTGGGGCTGGGCCTGCAGCCGCGCCAGGCCCACGCCCTGGCCGCAGTCGAGGCATTCGCCGTAGCTGCCGTCAGCGATGCGCTCCAGCGCGGCGCGCACTGCCACCAGCTCGTCGTGGTCGCGGCTGGCCTCGGCGTCGCGCACGGTGTTGAAGAACATGTCCTCGGAATGCTCTTTGCGGTCGTCCGGGTGGGCGGCGTCGCCCCGACTGGGCAGCAGCGAGAGGTTGTCGCGCTGGGCTGCGTTCAACTCTTGCAGCAGCTGTTCCTTGCGCGCTTCGAGCTGGGCACGCAACTGTTCGCGTTGGGCATCGGTCAGGAAGGTGTTGTCGTGTGTCATGGCCACAGGATGCCAGTTACGGCGCCGCCTTCGTTGACACACATCAAGCCTGTAGGGTTTCTGGTAAAAAATGGCTCTAGCGCTTACACAGCAAGCGCTAGCAGCTCATTTTTTAATAGCACATCCTCACCGCAGGTATCCACGGTGCTGCGTCCGCCTGCCGCAGCGCGCAGCGCGAACGAGAGAGGGGGAAGGCGCCGGAGGCGACTGAGGGGGTGTTTCATTCAGCCGCACGGCGCAGCGTCTCCACCACAGGGCGGCGCAGCACCTCGCGCAGCCCCCACCAGCCAGCCAGCAGGGCCAGCAGCGCACCCGCCGCGGCCCCCGCCAGCGGCACCAGGGGCGAGGCGGTCCAGTGGAAGTCGAACACGAAGCGCGCCAGCGCCCAGCCCACGGCCACGGCCACGCTGCTGGCCAGCACGCCCGCCAGCAGGCCCACGCCCGCCAGCTCGGCGCGCTGCACCTGGCGCAGCAGGCTGGCGCGCGCGCCCACGGCACGCATGATGGCGAATTCGCGCGCGCGCTCCTCGCGCGTGGCGGTGACGGCAGCAAACAGCACCACCAGCCCGGCGGCGAGGGTGAAGCCAAACAGCAGCTCCACGGCGCGCACCACCTGGTCGAGCACGCGCTGCACCTGCGCCAGCGTCTGGCTCAGATCGACGTTGGTGACGTTGGGAAACTGGCGCACCAGCGCGTTGTCAAAACCGGCGCCTGCGCCCTCGGCGCCGGGCGCACGGAAGGCGGCCAGGTAGGTCACGGGCAGGCCGGGCAGCACGGCATCGGGCGCCTGCACCGGGTACATGACAAAGAAGTTGGCGCGCATCGAGCCCCAGTCCACCTTGCGCAGGCTGGTGATGCGCGCCTCGCTGGGCATGCCGGCAATGTCAAAGCGCAGGCGGTCGCCCAGCTTCAGGCCCAGGGTCTGGGCGATGCCCTCCTCCACACTCACCGTGCCCTGCTCCCCGGGCGTCCAGCGCCCGGCCACGATCTGGTTGTGGCCCGGCGCCTCGGCGGCGTTGGAGAGGTTGAACTCGCGGTCTACCAGGCGTTTGGCGCGGTCCTCGGTGTAGTCCTGCGGGCCCACGGGGCGCTCGTTCACGGCCACCAGGCGGCCGCGGAACATGGGGTACCAGTCATAGCGCGCCACGCCCGCCGCACGCAGCGCCTGCTGGAAGTCCTGCGCCTGGTCGGGCAGGATGTTGATAACGAAGCGGTTCGGCGCATCGGCCGGGGTGGCCTGGCGCCAGCTGGCGATCAGGTCGGTGCGCAGCAGCACCAGCAGCACCAGCGCCAGCAGCCCCACGGCCAGGCTGCTGACCTGCACCACGGCATAGGCCGGGCGCGCCGCGAGCTGGCGCGTGGCCAGCACCAGCCAGCGCGGCGCCGTGGCCTCGTTGACGCTGCGGCGCAGCAGGCGCACCGCCAGCCAGGCCAGCAGCGCGAACAGCAGCACCGCTGCCGCGAAGCCGCCCACGGCGATCAGGCCGAGCTTGAGGTCGCTGCTCACGGCGAGCAGCAGCGCGGCGAAGCCTGCCACGCCCAGCGCAAGCACGGCGACGGAAGCGGGCTTAAGCGCCCCCAGGTCGCGCCGAATCACGCGCAGCGGCGGCACGCGCGCCAGCTGCAGCACCGGCGGCAGGCCGAAGGCCAGCAGCAGCGTGAGACCCAGGCCCAGCCCCAGCACAGCAGGCCACGGGCCGGGGGCCGGCAGCGCGGCCTCGATCAGCCCGGCGAGCAACTGCACAAACAGGTGGTGCACGCCAAAGCCCATGAGCACGCCCGTGGCGCTGGCGGCCAGGCCCACCAGCGTGAACTCCACCGTATAGGCCCAGGCGATGCGGCGCTGGCTCAGGCCCAGCACACGCAGCAGCGCGGCCGCATCCAGGTGCTCGGCAGCGAAGGCGCGTGCCGCCAGGGCCACCGCCACGGCCGAGAGCAGCGCCGCCAGCAGTGCCACGAGGTTGAGGAACTTCTGCGCACGCTCCAGCGTCTGGCGCATCTCGGGGCTGCCGCTGTCGAGCGACTCGACGCGCAGGCCGTGCACATCGGGCCGCTGCGCCTGCTCTTGTGCCCAGGCGCGGTAGGGCTGCACAGCGGCGTCGGTGCCGGCCACGGCAAAGCGGTAGGTCAGGCGGCTGGCGGGTTGCACCAGCCCGGTGGCGGGCAAGTCCGCCGCGTGGAGCATGACGCGCGGCGCGAAGCTCAGAAAGCCCGCGCCCCGGTCGGGCTCCAGCGTGAGGATGCGGGCGATGCGCAGCTGCGCATCGCCCAGCAGCAGCGTGTCGCCCATGGCCAGGTCCAGGGCTTCGAGCAGCGGGGCGTCGAGCCAGACCTCGCCGCGCGCCGGCGTGGCCTGCGTGGCGGCGTCGGGCGCATCGGGGGCATCGGCCACGCGCAGGCTGCCGCGCAGCGGGTAGCCGGGTGCCACGGCCTTGAGCGCCACCAGGCGGCTGGCACCGCCCTGCGCGTCGGGCGCGCGCGCCATGGTGGGAAAACTCACCGTGGTGCTGGTGCGCAGGCCCAGCGCCTGGGCCTGCTGGGCAAAGGCGGCAGGCGTAGGCTGGTCGCTGGCCACGACCACATCACCGCCGAGCAGCTGCGCTGCATCGCGCACCAGGCCGCCCTGCAGCCGGTCGGCAAAAAAGCCCACCGAGGTCAACGCGGCCACGGCCAAGGCCACGGCCCAGAACATCAGGCGCAGCCCGCCCGCGCGCAAATCGCGCAGCAGGGTGCGCCAACCCAGGGCAAGAATCGATGGATTCATGGTGTTTTTGGCCTCCAGCCCTTACCCAGCAAGCGCTGGAAGCTATTGAATCAGGAGTAAACGACGTGGATGTTCACGCATTGCTCACGCATAGCGCAGCGCCGTGGGCGGCCGGCACATGGCCCACAGGTGCATGCCGGCCTCTTGCGCCAGCTGCAGCGCCAGCGCAGTGGGCGCCGAAATGGTGGCGAACGCCGGCACGCCCAGGCGCGCGCACTTGCGCACCAGTTCGTAGCTGGTGCGGCTGGTCATGATGACAAAGCCCGGCTCGCCCAGGCGGCCCGCCAGGGCCAGGCGGCCAAAGAGCTTGTCGAGCGCGTTGTGGCGACCTACGTCTTCGAGCACATCGGTCAGTTCACCCTCGGGCGTGGCCCAGCCTGCGGCATGCAGCGAGCCGACCTGGACATTGAGCGTCTGGCGCGCGGCCAGCGCGCCAAAGGGGCGCAGGATGCGCGCGGCATCCAACTGCTCGCGCCAGGCAGGCGCAGCCAGCGGCGCGGGGTGCAGGTCCAGCGCCTGCAGGCTGTCGATGCCGCACACCCCGCACCCGGTCCGCCCGGCCAGGGTGCGGCGGCGGTCCTTGAGGCGGGCGAACTGGCGCGGCGAAATCTCCATGTGCACGGCGCAGCTGGCATCGGGCGTGCCCACCCCGTGCAGGGTCACTTCGAGGTCGCGGCACTCCTGGGGCTGCTCGACGATGCCCTCGCTCAGCGCAAAACCCACGGCAAACGCCTCCAGATCTTGCGGTGTGGCCATCATCACGGCGTGCGAAATGCCGTTGAACACCAGCGCCACCGGCACTTCGGCGGCAACATAGCTGGCGCAGAACTGCGGCGCACCGCCGCCGCTGTGCCAGCGCTGCACGGCCACGTCGGCCAGGGGCTGCGGCGCGCAAGCGCCTGCCGCGCCCGGCGCCAGCGGGCAGGCCGGCTCGATGGGATCGCTCATGAACATCCTCGCACCTTAACAGCCACCCGAAGGCTTGCGCCCGGCGGGGGCAACCGCCCCGCACGGGGGTCAGGAATCGGCCCCACATCGGGCCAGGGTGCCTATGATCCGCCCCTCACGGCCCCACCGCGATGGGCAGGCGTAGCGCATCGGTGCAATCCCTGTAGGACTTTCCCGGACAAGCCTTGAATATCACATTACAACATTCCACTCCCCCACGACAGGAGGTTCCCTCATGGACATGAACCGCCGGCACTTCTTCCGCGTTAGCGGAGCAGGCCTGGTGGGCTCCAGCCTGGTGGCGATGGGCTTTTCGCCCGCCACCGCGTTGGCCGAAGTGCGCCAGTACAAACTGGCCGCCACCACCGTCACACGGCAGACCTGCACTTATTGCTCGGTCGGCTGTGGCCTGCTGATGTATTCCCTGGGCGACGGCGTGAAGAACGCCAAGCCCTCCGTCATCCACGTCGAAGGCGACCCGGACCACCCGGTGAACCGCGGCACGCTGTGCCCCAAGGGCGCGGGTCTGCTGGACTTCATCAACAGCCCCAACCGCTTGTTGTACCCCGAGTACCGTGCGCCCGGCTCGAACGAGTGGAAGCGCATGTCCTGGGACGAGGCGCTCACGCGCATCGCCAAGCTGCTCAAGGACGACCGCGACGCCAACTTCCAGGCCAAGACGGAAGACGGCCTGACGGTGAACCGCTGGCTCACCACCGGCATGCTGGCCGCCTCGGCGTCGAGCAACGAAGCCGGTTACATCACCCACAAAGTGGCCCGTTCCTGGGGCCTGCTGGCGTTCGACAACCAAGCCCGTGTTTGACACGGCCCGACGGTGGCAGGTCTTGCCCCGACGTTTGGCCGTGGAGCGATGACGAACCATTGGGTCGACATCAAGAACGCGGACGTTATTTTGATCATGGGCGGCAATGCCGCCGAAGCGCACCCCTGCGGCTTCAAGTGGGTGACCGAAGCGAAGGCGCATAACAAGGCGCACTTCATGGTGGTCGATCCCCGCTTTAACCGCTCTGCCTCCGTGGCCGATTTTTATGCCCCCATCCGGTCGGGCAGCGACATCGTGTTCCTGGGCGGCATCATCAATTACCTCTTGTCCAACGACAAGATCCACCACGAGTACGTGCACAACTACACGGACTTCAGCTTCATCGTGCGCGATGACTTTGCTTTCGTGGATGGCATCTTCTCGGGCTACAACGAGGAAAAACGCACCTACGACAAGAAGAGCTGGGACTACGAGCTGGGTGAAGACGGCTACGTCTTGACCGACCCGACCCTGCAGCACCCGCGCTGCGTGTACCAGCTCATGAAGAAGCACTACGAGAGCTACACGCCCGAAAAGGTCGAGAGCGTCTGCGGCACACCGAAGGAGAAGTTCCTGCACGTGGCCGAGAAGTTCGCCTCCACGGCCGTGGCCGGGCGTGCCGCCACCATCCTCTACGCGCTGGGCTGGACGCAGCACTCCATCGGCGCGCAGATCTTGCGCTGCGCCGCCATGGTGCAGCTGCTGTGCGGCAATATTGGCGTGGCTGGCGGCGGCATGAACGCGCTGCGTGGACACTCCAACATCCAGGGCCTGACCGACCTGGGCCTGCTCTCCGCCAGCCTGCCGGGCTACCTGACGCTGCCGGGCGAAAAGGAGCAGGACTACCAGGGCTACATCGCGGCGCGCACGCAAAAACCGCTGCGCGCAGGCCAGATGAGCTACTGGCAGAACTACCCCAAGTTCCACGTCAGCCTGATGAAGTCCTGGTTCGGCGCAGCCGCTACGGCCGAGAACAACTGGGCCTACGACTACCTGCCCAAGCTGGACAAGCAGTACGACATGCTGCAGTACTTCCAGCTTATGAACGAGGGCAAGGTCAACGGCTACATCGCGCAGGGCTTCAACCCCATCGCCTCGCTGTCGAACAGTGGGCGTGTGCGCGACGGCCTGGCCAAGCTCAAGTTCTTGGTGGTCATGGATCCGCTGGCTACCGAAACCTCGGAGTTCTGGAAGAACCACGGCGAGTTCAACGACATCGACGCGGCCTCCGTGCAAACCGAGGTGTTCCGCCTGCCCACGACCTGCTTCGCCGAGGAAGAAGGCGCGGTGGTGAGCTCCTCGCGCGTGCTGCAGTGGCACTGGAAGGCGGCCGAGCCCCCGGGCGAGGCGCGCACGGACGTGGCCATCATGTCTGCGCTGCACCACCGCCTGAAGGCGCTCTACGCCAAGGAAGGCGGCGCGTTTGCCGACCCGATCCTGAACCTGGACTGGAAGTACGCCCAGCCCGACCACCCGAGCTCCGAGGAAATCGCCAAGGAGTACAACGGCAAGGCGCTGGTTGACCTGCTCGACCCGAAAGACCCGACCAAGGTGCTGCGCCCCGCAGGCCAGCAGCTTTCGGGCTTTGGCGAGCTGCGCGACGACGGCACCACCGCCAGCGGCTGCTGGATCTACGCAGGCTGCTGGACACAGGCAGGCAACCAGATGGGGCGGCGTGACAACGCCGACCCGACAGGCATCGGCAACACGCTGAACTGGGCCTGGGCCTGGCCGGCGAACCGCCGCGTGCTCTACAACCGCGCCTCCTGCGACGTCCAGGGCAAGGCCTTCAACCCGCGCCGCAAGCTCATCGAGTGGAACGGCAAGGCTTGGGGCGGTGCCGACGTTCCGGACATGGGCGCCACCCTGGCACCCGAGACCGGCGCCGGGCCGTTCATCATGACGCCGGAGGGTGTGGCGCGCTTCTTCTCGCGCAAGGGCATGGCTGAAGGGCCGTTCCCCACGCACTACGAGCCGTTCGACACGCCGCTGGGCTTCAACCCCATGTACCCGGACAACCCCAAGGCCACGTCCTCACCGGCGGCGCGGGTGTTCAAGAACATCTGGGACACCTTCGGCAAGGCCAGCGAGTTCCCACACGTGGGCACCACCTACCGCCTGACCGAGCACTTCCACTACTGGACCAAGCACGCGCTGGTCAATGCCATCACCCAGCCAGAGCAGTTCGTTGAAATCGGCGAGGCACTGGCCAAGGAACTGGGCATTGCTGCGGGCGACAAGGTCAAGGTCAGCTCCAAGCGTGGCTTTATCAAGGCGGTGGCCGTGGTCACCAAGCGGATCAAGCCGATGAAGATCGAGGGCAAAACCGTGCATCACGTGGGTATTCCCATCCACTGGGGCTTCAAGGGCGTGACCAAGCCAGGCTTCCTGGCCAACACGCTGACGCCCTTCGTGGGCGACGGCAATACCAACACGCCGGAATTCAAAACCTTCCTGGTGAAGGTGGAGAAGGTCTAAGGAGGCACAGATGTCATTGCAATCCCTCGATATCAAACGCCTGTCTGCCACCACCACCCCGGCGCCCCAGGCACGCACCCCGCAGTCGGGCGACGTGGCCAAGCTGATCGATGTCTCCAAGTGCATCGGCTGCAAGGCCTGTCAAACCGCCTGCATGGAGTGGAACGACCTGCGCCAGGAACCTGGCCAGAACCACGGTGTGTACGACAACCCGAACGACCTGACCGAGAACGCGTGGACGGTGATGCGCTTCACCGAATACGACAACGAGGCCACGGGCAATCTGGAGTGGCTGATCCGCAAGGACGGCTGCATGCACTGCGAGGACCCGGGCTGCCTCAAGGCCTGCCCGTCCCCTGGTGCCATCGTGCAGTACACCAACGGCATCGTCGACTTCCACCAGGAAAAGTGCGTGGGCTGTGGCTACTGCGTCACGGGCTGCCCGTTCAACGTGCCGCGCATCTCCAAAAAGGACAGCAAGGCCTACAAGTGCACGCTGTGCTCGGACCGCGTCGCCGTGGGCCAGGAGCCGGCTTGCGTCAAGACCTGCCCCACGGGCGCCATCATGTTCGGCACCAAGAAGTCCATGAAGGACCACGCCGACGAGCGCATTGCCGACCTGAAGGAGCGGGGCTTTGCCCAGGCCGGCCTGTACGACCCGGCCGGTGTGGGCGGCACGCACGTCATGTACGTGCTGCACCATGCCGACCAGCCGTCGCTGTACCAGGGCTTGCCCACCGACCCCAAGGTCAGCGCTGCGGTGCGGCTGTGGAAGGGGGTGTCCAAGCCCCTGGCCATGGCCGCGCTCGGGGTGGCCGCCCTGGGCGGGCTGTTCCACTACATCACCAAGGGCCCCAACGACGTCTCCAAGGAATTGGAAGACGAGATGGAGCGCCAGGACCGTGAGGCAGAAAAGGAGAAACAGCCATGAGACGCAACCCCCGCGACCTGCAGCGCTACAGCGCCGGTGAGCGTGCCAACCACTGGGTGGTCGGCATCTGCTTCATCTTGCTCGCGCTCTCGGGCCTGGCGTTTTTTCACCCGGCCTTCTTCCCGCTCACGCAACTGTTTGGCGGCGGCCCCTGGACGCGCATCCTGCACCCCTACATCGGGGTGGTGATGATGCTGTTCTTCATCATGATGTTCTTGCGCTTCTGGCGCCTGAACGTGATGGAGCAGCGCGACGTCGAGTGGCTGAAGAACGTCAACAAAATGATCGACGGCAACGACCACGACATGCCCGAGCAGGGCAAGTACAACGGCGGCCAGAAGGTGCTGTTCTGGGGCCTGGTGGTGGGCATGCTGGCGCTCACCGCGTCGGGCGTGGCCATGTGGCGTGCCTGGCTGCACCTGCCTGTGGACATGGTGCGCGTCGCCTCGGTGGTGCATGCCGCGGCGGCGGTGTGGATGATCGGCCTGATCATCATGCACGTGTACGCTGCCATCTGGACGCGCGGCACCATCCGCGCCATGCTCTACGGTACCGTCACGCGCGCCTGGGCCAAGCAGCACCACCGTGGCTGGTACCGCAAGATGACGGGCGATAACAGCTAGCCCCTGGAGCCGCGCAGCGCTGAAAACTGATACGCTGCCTTCATTCCTGCCGCCGGTAGCGCCCCTGCCCCGGCGGCAGTTCCATTTTTGGAGACCTGATCCGTGCAACGCATTCTTCAACCCGGCGACATCGAAGCCCTGGATCGCACCCAGCTGCCGCGCATCCGCCTGCCCCAGCCCGCCAGCCTGTTCGCGGACCGCGCCGCGCGCCTGGCGCAAAAGGCCGAGGGCAACCCGATTGGCGACTACCTGCGCTTTCTCGCCCGCCTGGTGCGCGCCCAGCAACAGGCCGCAGGCACGGTGCAGACCGCCGCGCCCGACCCTGCGCTGATTGCCCAGGCGCAAGAGCACTCCATGGCGCTGCTGCCCGCGGCCCAGCACATCGACCCGGCCTGGCAGGGCGTGCTCGACCAGTTGCTGGCCGCGCTCGACGGCGCCCCCAAGCTGCCCGAGGCCCTGCGCCCCACGCTGGCCCGGCTGCGTGCCCTGTCTGGCGAAGAGCGCGACGCGCTGGCGCGCCGCGCACTCCTCGGCCTGCTGGGCGACAGCGCCGACCTGGCTGCCGCCCCCATCGTCATGGCGGCGCTACAGGTGGTCTTCGCCGACCGCGCCAGCCGCCTGCAAGAGAGCGACATCCCCTACACCGACCCCGCCACCATTTGCCCGGTGTGCGGCACGGCCCCGGTGGCGAGCGTGCTGCGCATTGGCGGGCGCGAAGCCGGGCTGCGCTACCTGCACTGCGGCTGCTGCGGCACCGAATGGCACATGGTGCGCGTGAAATGCAGCCACTGCGAATCGACCAAGGGCGTGCATTACCAGGGCCTGCAAAGCGAGGGCAGCGACCAGAAGGATGACGTCGTGCTCGCCGAGACCTGCGACCAGTGCCACACCTACCGCAAAATTGCCAACCAGGAAAAAGACCCGCTCGCCGAGCCCCTGGCCGACGACCTCGCCACGCTGCTGCTCGACCTGCTCATGGGCGAAACGCCATTCGCCCGCGCCAGCATGAACCCGCTGCTGCCGATGGCCGAAGCCGAGGAAAGCCCCGCGCCATGAACACCGCGGCCCGCCTGCCCAGCGTGGACCGCGTGCTCTCCACCCCGCTCGCGCGCGCCCTGTCGGCCGAATACGGCGCATCCTCCACCACCGCCGCCGTGCGCACCGCGCTCGACGCGCTGCGCCCCGCCGCGCTGGCGGGCCAGGCCGCTGCCGCGCAGCTTGCGCCCGAGGCCCTGGCCGCACAGGCACAGCAGCACCTGGTAGCACGCTTTGCGCCACGCCTGAAGGCCGTGTTCAACCTCACCGGCACGGTGCTGCACACAAACCTGGGCCGCGCCCTGCTGCCCGATGCCGCCGTGCAGGCGGTGGTGCAGGCGCTCACCACGCCAGCGAATCTGGAATTTGACCTGGCCACCGGCGGGCGCGGCGACCGCGACGACCTCATCACCGAGCTGCTGCGCGAGCTCACCGGCGCTGAAGCCGCCACCGTGGTCAACAACAACGCCGCCGCCGTGCTGCTCACGCTCAACGCGCTGGCACCGCGCAAGGAGGTGATCGTCTCGCGCGGCGAGCTGGTGGAAATTGGCGGTGCCTTCCGCATCCCCGACATCATGGGCCGCGCCGGGGCCAAGCTGGTCGAGGTGGGCACCACCAACCGCACCCACGCCAAAGACTACGCTGAAGCCATCACCGCGCGCACCGCGCTGCTGATGAAGGTGCACTGCAGCAACTACGCCGTCACCGGCTTCACCAAGAGCGTGCCCGAGGCCGAAGTGGCCCAGATTGCCCACGCCCATGGCCTGCCGCTGGTGACCGACCTCGGGTCCGGCACGCTGGTGGATCTGTCGCAATGGGGCCTGCCGCACGAGCCCACGGTGCGCGACGTAGTGGCCGCCGGGGCCGACGTGGTCACCTTCAGCGGCGACAAGCTGCTCGGCGGCCCGCAGGCCGGGCTGATCGTGGGGCGCAAGGATTTGATCGCCAAGATCAAGAAAAACCCGCTCAAACGCGCGCTGCGCGTGGGCAAGCTCACGCTGGCCGCGCTGGAACCCGTGCTGCGCCTGTACCTGGCGCCCGAGCACCTGCCCGCGCGCCTGACCACGCTGCGCCTGTTCACCCGCCCGCAGGCCGACATCCGTGCCCTGGCCGAGCCATTGCTGGCACCGCTGCAGGCCGCCGTGGGTGCCGCATACGCCGTGCGCACCGCCCCCCTGTTCAGCCAGATCGGCAGCGGCGCCCTGCCCGTGGACACGCTGCCCAGCTATGGCCTGGCCATCGCGCCGACGACGCCCAAGCGCACGGGCCGCGCCCTCGCCGCGCTGGAAGCCGCGCTGCGCAGCCTGCCCCGCCCCGTCATCGGCCACATCGCCAGCGACGCCCTCTGGCTCGATCTGCGCTGCCTGGAGGCGCCTGACCTGCCCGCCTTCACCGCGCAGCTGCCCGCCCTGGCCGATGCACTCAGGCAAAAGTAAATAACAGCCAAACTGACCTCTAGCGCTTTATGGATTAGCGCAAGCAGCTAGCAAATAAATAGCAAACCACCATGATCATCGGCACCGCAGGCCACATTGACCACGGCAAGACTTCGCTGGTGCGCGCAATCACCGGCGTGGAGACCGACCGGCTGCCGGAGGAGAAACGCCGGGGCATCTCCATCGAGCTGGGCTACGCCTACCTGCACCCGCCGGGCGGCCCGTCGCTGGGCTTTGTGGACGTGCCAGGCCACGAGCGCTTGCTGCACACCATGCTGGCGGGCGCCACGGGCATCGCCCACGCGCTGCTCATCGTCGCAGCCGACGACGGTGTGATGCCGCAAACGCGCGAGCACCTGGCCGTGGTGGCCCTGCTGGGCGTGACCCAGGGCAGCGTCGCCATCACCAAAATCGACCGCCTCGACCCCGCCACGCGCGCCACGCGGCTGGCCGAAGTGCAGGCCGAAGTGCGGGCACTGCTCGCCCCCACGGCGCTGGCCCAGGCGCCGATGTTTCCGGTCTCCGCCATCACCGGCGAGGGCGTGGAGGCATTGCGCCAGCACCTGCTGGCATGCGCGGCCGCTTGCGGTAGCACCAGCCCACACGACAGCGCCCGCGCCTTGCGCATGCCGGCAGACCGCGTCTTCACCCTCACCGGCGTGGGCACCGTGGTCACCGGCAGCGTGACCAGCGGCGTCGCCCCGGTGGGCGCGGAGCTGTGCATCGCCCCGCACGGCACGAGCGCGCGCCTGCGCGGAGTGCACGCGCAAAACCAACCCGCCAGCGAAGCCCGCACCGGGCAGCGCTGCGCACTGGCGCTTGCCGGCGTCGCCAAAGAAGACGTGCACCGTGGCGACTGGGTCTGCGCGCCCTCCATTGCCCTGGCCACCACCCGCATCGACGTGCAGTGCCAGCTCTGGCCCGACGAGCCCAAGGCACTGCGCTCTGGCACGCCCGTGCACGTGCACCTGGGCACCAGCGATGTGACCGGCAGCATCGTGCTGCTCGATAGCGACACGCTGGCGCCGGGCGCCACCGCGCTGGCCCAGCTCGTGCTGCACGGCACCGTGGCCGCATGGCATGGCGACCGGGGCGTGCTGCGCGATGCCTCGGCCACGCGCACGCTGGCCGGTGTGCGCGTGCTCGACCCCTTCGCGCCGCAGCGCTACCGCAAAACCGCCGAACGCCTTGCACAGCTTGCCGCCCAGGCACTGCCTGACCGCGCCACGCGCGTGGCAGCCTTGCTGTCGCATGCGCCGCTGGGCCTGGACCTTGCGCACACCGCCCGTGCCGAAGCCTTGCCAGGCCCTGGCGACCTGCCATTGCCCCCAGACGCCATTCGCCTCGCGGGCGAGGGGCTCGCCATCGCACCCGCCGCATTGCAGGCGCTGCAAGCGCTGGTGCTGGAGCGGCTGCGCGCCTTCCACACCGCCAGCCCCGAGGAGATCGGCCCCGACGCACGGCGCCTGCGCCGCCTGGCCGCGCCGCGCGCCAGCGACGCGCTGTGGCAGCACGTGGTGGAGGACATGGTGGCGCAACAACTGATCATGCGCAGCAGCCACTGGCTGCACCTGCCCGAACACGCTGCGCGCATGAACGCCACCGAAGAGGCGCTGGCCCAGCGTATCCGCCCGCTGCTGCTGGCGGGCGCGTTCGACCCGCCCTGGGTGCGCACCCTGGCGCAAGACCTGGGCGCCGCCGAAGCCCTGGTGCGCCAGACCTTGGCCAGCATGGCGCGGCGCGGCGAAGCCTTTCAGGTGGTCAAAGACCTGTACTATCCACTGCCTACGCTGGAACGCTTGGCCGCCTTGGCGCGCCAGTGCATGGACGCTAGCGATGCCGTGCAGGCAGCGGCCTTTCGCGATGCGACAGGCCTGGGCCGCAAGCGCGCCATCCAGCTGCTGGAGTTTTTTGACCGCGTGGGCTTCACACGGCGCGTGAAGGATGCGCACCTGCTGCGCCCCGGCACGCCGCTGTTCACGGCTCAGGATTGAGTCTTTGGGAAGGGAAGCGTCCCTGGTGGGGCGCCCGGGCTTCAAACCCGGTGGGTTGCGCCACGCGCGGCCGGAGGGTTCGACTCCCTCTCTCTTCCGCCATCGGCCAAACAGTCAATGGGGCGAGGGGCCAAGAAATTTAGAGCCAAATCGGCATCAAACCCTTACCCCAAAAGCACTAGCAGCTATCAAATTAAAAGCACGTCAACCGACGTGCAACTGCGCCGGACCCGCTTCCACGCGCCCCACCACGGCGGCGTGGGCAAAACCTTCCTGCGCGAAGGTGTCCAGCACCTGCTGCACGGTGTCGGACGTACAGGCCACGAGCAGGCCACCAGAGGTCTGCGGGTCGGTTACCAGGCTCTGCGCCGTGGCGGGCAAGCCCGGCGCCAGCACCACGCCCGCACCGTAGCCGGCCCAGTTGCGGCCGCTGGCGCCAGTGACGAAGCCCTGGGCCGCCAGTGGCTCCACACCGGGCAGCAGGGGCACGCGCGCCCAGTCGATGTGCACCGTCACGCCAGCGCCGCGCGCCATCTCCAGCGCGTGGCCGGCCAAGCCGAAGCCCGTCACGTCGGTAATGGCGTGCACGCCCGGGAGCGCCGCCAGCAGCGGGCCAGGGGTGTTGAGCCGCGTGGTGTTGGCGATCATCTCGCGGTAGTGCGCGTCGCCCAACTGCTCCTTCTTCAGCGCTGCCGAATACACGCCCACGCCCAGTGGCTTGCCCAGCACCAGCACGTCGCCAGGGCGCGCATCCGCGTTGCGGCGCACGCGATCGGGGTGCACCAGCCCCATGGCGACGAGGCCGTAGATGGGCTCGACCGAGTCGATGGTGTGGCCGCCCGCGATGGGGATGCCAGCGGCACGGCACACGTCTTGCCCGCCGCGCACGATGGCGCCGATCACCTCCAACGGGAGCTGGTTCACCGGCATGGCCACCAGCGCCAGCGCCATGATGGGCGTGCCGCCCATGGCGTACACGTCAGACAGTGCGTTGGTCGCGGCGATGCGTCCGAACTCGTACGGGTCGTCCACGATGGGCATGAAGAAGTCGGTGGTCGCCACCAGCGCCTGTTCATCGTTCAGGCGGTAGACGGCGGCATCGTCCGAGGTCTCGATGCCCACCAGCAGCTGCGGCGGCACGAACCCGGCCGCACCGCTAGAGCGCAGGATGTCGGACAGCACGCCCGGTGCAATCTTGCAGCCGCAGCCGCCGCCGTGGGACAAAGAGGTCAGGCGCGGAGAGGGGGTGGTGGCCATGCTCAAGAAGACTTGCTGATGGTGATGGTGGGGAACTTGCTGGAGAAGTCCTTGCCCTGCTGCGCGATCTTGACCGCCACCGCGCGGGCGATGGTCTTGTAGATGCGCGCCACGTCTCCATCAGGCTCGGCAGCCACGGTGGGGCGGCCGCTGTCAGCCTGCTCGCGGATCGACAGGCGTAGCGGCAGCGCGCCAAGGTAGTCCATGCCCTGGCTCTGCGCCATCTTCTTGCCGCCGTCCTGGCCGAAGATATGTTCCACGTGGCCGCACTGGCTGCACACGTGCATGGCCATGTTCTCGACGACGCCCAGGATGGGCACGCTCACCTTCTGGAACATGGTGATGCCCTTCTTGGCGTCGAGCAGCGCGATGTCTTGCGGCGTGGTGACGATGACCGCACCGGTCAGCGGCACCTTCTGCGCCATGGTCAGCTGGATGTCGCCGGTGCCCGGAGGCATATCCACCACAAGATAGTCCAGGTCGTCCCAGCGCGTCTGCGTGATGAGCTGCTCCAGCGCCTGGCTGGCCATGGGGCCGCGCCAGATCATGGCCTGCTCGTCCTTGACGAGGAAGCCGATGGAATTGATTTGCAGCCCCATGGCGCGCTTGGGCTCCATCAGCTTGCCATCCAGGCTCTCGACGTCGCCCGAAGTACCGGTCATCATGGGCTGGCTGGGACCGTAAATGTCGGCATCCAACAGGCCCACGCGCGCGCCCTCGGCGGCCAGCGCCAGGGCCAGGTTGACGGCCGTGGTGCTCTTGCCCACGCCGCCCTTGCCCGACGCCACGGCGATGATGTTCTTCACCCCCGGCAGCAGCGGCATGCCGCGCTGCACCGCATGGGCCACGACCTTGGTGGCGATGTTGACCGAGACGTTGTCTACGCCCGCCACGCCCTTGGCGGCGCTGATGAACTGGCGGCGCAACTCGGGCACCAGGCTTTGCGCGGGATAACCCAGCTCGACGTCGAAAGCGACATCGCCGCTGGAGATTTGCACGTTGCGCACTGCGCGCGTAGAGACGAAGTCCTTGCCCGTGTGCGGGTCGCACACGCTGGCGAGCGCCGCCAGCAGGCCTTGTTCAGTGACTGCCATGGTTTCCATCATTCCTTTGGGGGGTATCGCGCTAGTCTAGGCCAAGCGCCCCACCCTTCGCCACCGGCGGGCCATCACCGGCCTGCGGGTTTCTCCATGGCCCGGATGCCGCCGCGCGGCGGCACACTCGGTATGCCCAGCGGCCACGCCTGCACAGCACACACCATGCCCACGCCCCCTTCTCCCTCGCAGCCCATGACCGGTCTGCTGCTCGCCGGCGGCGGTGCACGCGCCGCCTACCAGGTCGGCGTGCTCGAAGCCATTGCGGCGCTGCGGCGCCACTGTGGCGAGGGGCGCGGGCCCAACCCGTTTCCCATCATCACCGGCACCTCGGCGGGTGCTATCAATGGCGCGGCCCTGGCGTGCGGCGCCGACCACTTCGAGCGCGCGGTGCGCCGCATCGCACGCATGTGGAGCCACATCCGCGCGGGCCAGGTGTACCACGCCGATTCCCTGCATGTGATGCAAAGCGGCGCACGCTGGCTCACGCTGCTGTCGCTGGGCTGGGCGCTGGCACGCTGGAAGCGCACGCGGCCGCATTCGCTGCTGAACAACGCTCCGCTGGAGCGGCTGCTGGCGCAGGTGGTGCCGCTGGTGCGCCTGCCGCTGCTGATCCGCCAGGGCCACCTGCACGCGCTGGCCATCACGGCGTCGAGCTACAGCTCGGGCGAACATGTGACCTATTTCGAGGGCGGCCCGCAGGTGACAAGCTGGACGCGCTCGCAACGCAAGGCAGCGCGCGAGCGCATCACGGCGGAGCACCTGCTGGCCTCGTCGGCCATTCCCTTCATTTTCCCGGCGCAGGCACTGGCGGTGGACGGGCACACCGAGTACTTCGGCGACGGCTCCATGCGCCAGTCGGCCCCGCTGGCGCCCGCCATCCACCTGGGGGCCGAGCGCCTGCTGGTGGTGGGCACGGGGCGCCTGCACGAGCCGCCGCGCCAAGGCCAGCCCGAGCCCACCTACCCCACGCTGGCGCAGATCGCGGGGCACGCGCTGTCCAATATCTTCCTGGACGCGCTGGGCGTGGACGTGGAGCGCGCGCAGCGCATCAACCACACGCTGTCGCTGATCCCGCCCGAGGCGCGCGCGCACAGCGCCCTGCGGCCCGTGGACGTGCTGATGATCGTGCCCTCGCAGCGCATCGACGACATTGCGGCGCGCCACGTCACCGACCTGCCCGTGACCATGCGCACCATGCTGGGGGCGCTGGGCGTGACCTCGCAAGCGGGCGACGTGCGCGGCGCGGCCCTGGTGAGCTACCTGCTTTTCGAGCAGGCCTACACGCGCGAGCTGATGGACCTGGGCCGCGCCGATACGCTGGCGCGCCGCGCCGAGGTCTGTCGCTTCTTCGGCTGGAACGATCCGGGCACGGCCCTGCCGCCCCACGCCAACGCCAACGCCAACGCCAACGACAGCGACAGCGACAGCGACAGCGACAGCGACAGCGACAGCGACACTGACGGATTCATTTGAGCGCACACGATTATTTGCAATATTTTTTTACACCTGCCGCAAAATACCGCACCGCCATCCGCCAGCCCCTCGTTCCATTGAAGCCCCCGGCCCCACGCCGAGGGCGTGTCTTTGCATACCGCCGCACTGTGAAACCCCTTGCTCCCCTGCCCCCAGCGGCCCCGAGAAACCACCTGCGCACCGCCCTGGCGCTGGCCTGCCTGCTGCATGCCCCGGCCTGGGCTGCCGACTCGCTGGCACGCGATGCCGCGATGCTCATGGACCTGTCGCTGCAGGAGCTGATCGCCACGCCGCTCATCACCGCCTCGCGCCAGACCGAGACGCGCGACCAGACACCGGCGCAGGTCATGGTCATCACGCGCGCGCAAATCCGCGAGCGGCGCTACAAGAACCTGGCCGACCTGCTCGCGGACCTGCCCGGCGTGGACATCCAGCGCGGCACCAAGTCGTCGCAATACAACCAGTTCGCGGTGCAAGGCAACGTGGGGCCGAACAAGCTGCTGGTCATGCTCGACGGGGTGCGCATTGGCGCGCCCGCGGGTGGCAACTTCCCGGTGGCCGAGAACCTTGGCCTGTACATGGCCAAGCAGGTCGAGGTGCTCTACGGCCCTGCTGCGGCGCTCTACGGTGCTGATGCAGTAGCCGGGGTGGTGAACATCATTACCGAGGCAGGCACTGGCCCGCAGGGAAGCTGGGCCTCGGTGGGCGCAGGGCGCTTTGGCAGCCAGGAAGCCTCGTTCATGACCGGCATGCGCAACGCCGAAGGCCTGAGCCTGGCCGTGGGAGGGCACTGGCAGCAGTCCGACCGCGCACCGCTTGACCAGTACTATCCGCGCGAGTTCGCCAAGGTACCGGCCATGGTCAACGGCGCCACGGTAGTGCCCGCCGACGCACGCGAGGACTACACCGGCGGCATCGGCAGCCGCAGCCTGTACGCACGCGCCGACTGGGCCGAGCAACTCAGCGTGGGCTTTTTCCGCCACCAGTTCACCAGCCTGACCAGCACCGGCGACCCCCCCGCCATGGCACGCTACCTGGACAGCTCACAGTGGCAACCCACCACCGACACGGTGTATGCGCGCCTGCGCTTTACCCCTGCGCCCGACGTGAACGCGCAGTTGCTGATCGACCATGCCCGCCTGGAAGTCGACCCCAAGGCGCGCTACAACAACACCAACAACGCCTACCGCGATGGCTTTTCCTACGCGCTGGGCACGCGCACCGGCATCGAGCAGAGCCTGAGCTGGCGCCTGAGCGGCACCCAGCAGGTGCAGGCCGGGCTGGGCTACCAAAGGTACTCGGCGATCGAGACAGCCTCGCTGCCCGCGCCCTACGACACCAGCAAGCCCGCCGGTGCCCAGGGCCTGTACTACCCCAACACCGACCTGCCGGTGGTGATCCACAGCGCTGACTTCCACAATCTCTCGGCCTATGTACAGGTGCAGTCAGAGTGGAGCGAGGGCTTTTCCACCACAGCGGGCCTGCGCATCGACCGCCATAGCGCCTACGGCACCACCAGCAACCCGCGCCTGGGCGCGGTGTGGAAGCCGCTGGAGCGGCATGTCTTCAAGCTGCTGTATGGCGAGGCTTTCCGCGCCCCCTCCCCCGAAGAAAGCCTGAGCGCCTTTGGCTCCTTCAGCGGCGTGCGCGACGGTGCGGGCCGCTACATCGGCACCAATTTCCGCGTGCCCAACTTCGACCTGCAACCTGAGAAGGTGCGCTCCCTCAGCGCTGCGTGGGACTGGCGTCCGGCCACCAACCTGAACCTGGGCGCTCACCTGTACCACAGCCGCATCACCAGCCTGGTGGTCACCCAGGCATCGAACAACGTGACCGCCATTCCTGGCGCCGTCCTCGTCAATCCCGAAACCAAGGGCAACGCCGGGCGTCAAGTGCAAACCGGGCTGGACCTGACGGCGCAGTGGCGCTTCCATGCGGGCAGTGCCTGGTCGGGCGAGCTGTGGGGCAGCGCCAGCTGGATACGCGGGCGCATCGACGAGGGCGACGGCGTGGACTGGGCCATCCCCTACGCTGCCAGCCACAAGTTCAAGCTCGGTGCCACGCTGCGCTGGCTGGATCGTGTGAGCATCACGCCCAAGGTGTACTGGACCGGCGCCGTCACCAATGGCCGCAAGAAAGCCCCGGGCGACCCGCTGTTGCCCCTGGGTGCCTGCACCCACACCATGGTGGCACCAGATCGCTGCACCACACCGGGCTACACCGTCGTGGACCTGCACCTGGGCTGGCACAAGCTGCTGAACGGCAAGGCCACACTGTGGCTCGACATTTACAACCTGTTCGACAAGCGCTATTACGCCGCCGGAGGCTCGGGCAGCCGCACCTTCTGGGATACGCCGCAGCAGCCACGCAGTTGGATGCTGACGCTGGACTACCCGTTCTGACCATGGCCAGCCCCCTGCCGATGGCCCTGCCAGCCCTGCTCGCCCTGCTGCTCATGCTGGCGCCGCTGGCCGCACGCGCCCAGGCTACCGCGGGTGCGGTGTCAGAGTACGCGGTCAAGTCCGCACTGCTGTTCAAGCTCCCGCGCTTCGTCTACCTGCCGCGCTTTGAGGGCGGCACCAGCGTCACTCTGTGCGTGCTCGGGCAGAACCCCTTCGGCGGGGCGCTGGAGAAGCTGGCGCAAACCCCCATCGACGGGCGTGCCGTCCTGGTACGCAAGCCCGCTTCGGCCAGCGAGGCAGGAGAGTGCGACTTCGTCTTTGTCGCTGCCAGTGAAGCCGCGCACCTCAAGGCCACGCTGGACAAGCTCGGTGAGCAGCCGGTGGTCACGGTGTCGGACATTGAAGGCTTTGCCAGCGCTGGCGGCATGGTGGAGTTTGCCGTGAACAAGGAGGGTGGCGGTTCTCTGGCCGTGCTCATCAACCGCAAGGCAGCACACGCGCAGTCCGTCAAGTTCAACGCGCAGCTGCTGCGCTTGGCGAGGATCGTCGAATGAAGCTGCTGCACCGCCTGCGCCCGCGCACCATCCGGGGCAAGTTGGCCTGGTTTTTCACCATCGCCATCATCAGCGCGGTGTGTGTTCTCTACGTCGCCATGGTGCTGCTGCAGCAGCGGCTGATCCGCAGCGAATGGAGCGAATCGCTGGGTGCGCAGGCACGGCTGATCGCTACCAACAGCCAGGCGGCGTTTGACTTCCAGGATCGCGCGGAAGCCACACGCCTGCTAGGCGCCGTGGCCGACAACAACCCGGCCATCCTGCGCGCGCGCCTGCTGCGGCGCGGCGAACGCCAGCCCTTTGCCGAGTTCGCCCGCCTCAACGCCGCGCAGTTGGTCATGCCCGAGCCCCCGGCCCAAGGCGCGGGTGTGCACTTCAGCCATGGCCAACACCTGTTGCCCTGGAGCAGCGGCAACAGCCGCCACGACGATGCGGATCTGAGCCACGGCCACTATCTGGCCGTGTGGGCGCCCATTCCGGGCAGCGACGGGGGCGCCGCCATTGAACTCGTGGCCTCGCTCGACGCCATGCACGACGCCATCGACCACATGGCGCTGGAAACCGGCGCCAGCCTGCTGGCGCTGCTGGTGGCGCTGCTGTGGCTCTCAGCACGGGCCGCACGGCGCATGGCCACGCCGCTGCAGGACCTGAACCAGCTCATGGCACGCATCAGCGACGACCCGGCACTGGCCGAGCGCGCCGATACGCGCGGCGAGGACGAACTGGCGCAACTGGGCCGCAGCCTGAACCAGATGATCGACCGGCTGCAGGCACGCGACCGCGAGCTGGCGCAATACCGCCAGGGACTGGAGCACCTGGTAGAGCAACGTACCCACGCACTGCTGGCAGCCACCGAGCAGGCGCACCAGGCCAGCCGTGCCAAGTCCGACTTCCTGGCGCGCATGAGCCACGAGATTCGCACGCCCATGAACGCCATCGTCGGTCTGGGCAAGCTGCTGCTCAAGACCCCCCTGACGGCGCAACAGCGCGACTACCAGGAGAAGGTGCTGGCAGCGTCGGACATGCTGCTGGGCCTGATCAACGACATCCTCGACTACTCGCGCATCGAGGCCGGCAAGCTGCAGATCGAGGCCATCGCCTTCGACCTGGAGCAGGTGCTGCGCAGCGTCTCCAGCCAGGTGGCGCTGCGCGCACAGGAGCGCGGGCTGGAGCTGCTGTTCCGCATCGCGCCAGACGTGCCGCGGCACCTCACGGGCGACCCGCTGCGGCTCGGCCAGGTGCTGGTCAATCTGGCCAACAACGCCGTGAAGTTCACCGAATCCGGCGAGATCGTGGTGCAGGCAACCCTGCGCGGGTGCCATGCGGGCAAGGCGGAGCTGGAGTTTTCCGTGCGCGACACCGGCATGGGCATTCCGCCCGAGCGCCTGGCCGAGCTGTTCTCGCCCTTCATGCAAGTGGACGGCAGCATCACCCGGCGCTTTGGCGGCAGCGGCCTGGGCCTGGCCATCTGCCGCCAGCTGGTGGAGCTGATGGGCGGGCGCATCGAAGTGCAAAGCCAAGTCGGCACGGGCAGCACGTTCTCCTTCACCGTACCGCTGGGCTTGCCAACGCAGGACGCGGCAGACGGCGCGCCCAGCGCACACGATACGGCCGCACGCGGTTACTCCAGCCTGCTGCGCGGGCGGCGCGTGCTGGTGATTGACGACAACGCCAGCGCGCGCGAGATTCTCTGCGCCATGCTGGAGCAGTTCGGCATGCGCGCCGAGGCCGCAGAAGGAGGCGAGCCCGGTATGCAACGCCTGCAGCATGCGGCAGCAACCGGCGAGCCGTACCAGCTCGTGCTGCTTGACTGGCTCATGCCCGGCATGGACGGCATCGAGACGGCACGCCACATCAACGCCGCGCACCTGCAAGGGGGCGTGCCCGCGGTACTCATGGTCACCGCAGGCAGCTACGAAAAACTCTCGGACCAAGTGGCCAGCGTGGGGCTGGAGCACGTTCTGACCAAGCCAGTGAGCGAATCGGCACTGCACGATGCCATGCTCGAAGCACTGCTAGGCAACGGGGCCATCGACCTGCCCGCACACCGGGTGCCGCAGCGCCCGGGCTCCGCCGTACACGACTTTGGTGCCATTGCCGGCGCGCGCATCCTGCTGGTCGATGACGTGGAACTCAACCGCACCGTGGCCCTGGCCTTCCTCGCCGACACCGGCGTGCACGTGGACGTGGCGACGCATGGCCGCGAGGCGCTGGAGATGGCGCGCGCCCGGCCCTACGACCTGGTGCTGATGGACATCCAGATGCCCGAGATGGACGGCCTGACGGCCACGCGCGAGATCCGCAAGGAGGCGCGCCTGCGCACGCTGCCCATCGTCGCCATGACCGCACACGCCATGACGGGCGATCGCGAGCGCAGCCTGGAGGCAGGCATGAACGACCACCTGACCAAGCCCATCGACCCCGAAGCGCTCTACACCGCGCTGCTGCGCTGGATCCGGCCGCGCCACCAGGACACGACAGCCCCCCGCCCTGCGCCCGCTGCCGGTGCATCCACGGACGATGCGCCCATCCCGCCGCTGGACGGCATCGACACCGTGCGCGGCCTGGCGCAGAGCCTGGGGCGGCCTGCACTGTACCGGCGCATCCTGGGCAACTTCACCAAGGAGTTTGGCGCCAGTGGCCAGGCCATCGGCGCCGCACAGGCGGCTCAGGACTGGCCGCTGGCGCGCCGCCTGGCGCACTCGCTAAAGTCAGGCGCTGCCACCATTGGCGCCGGGCAACTGGCGCAGCAGGCCAAGGCGCTGGAGCACGGCTACGCCGAGTCGCAACCTGCCAGCGAGGCCGATCTGGCCGCCACGCATGCCGAGCTTCAGCGCGTGTGCGCCCTGCTGGTGCCGCTGCTGCCCACCACGCCCACCGCCCCCGGCAACGCCCCGGTGCACGACTGCGGCGCGCTTTTCGAGCGTCTGCAAACCCTGCTGGAAAACGACGATGCCGCCGCACTGCGCGTCATCGAGGCACTCGAACAGGCACCCGCCCCCCACCCCGGTTGGCGCGCGCAGCTCACGGCGCTGCGCGAGCTGGTGGAAGACGTGGAATACGAAGACGCGCTGGCAGCCCTGCCTGCGCTGCGCGCCCTCATGGAGCAGCGGCCATGAACCCCCAGTTCAACGAATCCACTCTGCTTGTCGTCGACGACGAGAAGCAAAACCGCCTGTTGCTCACCGAGCTGTTCGAGGGCGAGTACAAGGTCATCCAGGCCAAGAACGGTCTCCAGGCACTGGAGCGTGCGCGCAGCCACGCGCCCGACCTGATCCTGCTCGACGTGCTCATGCCCGAGATGGACGGCATGGCTACCATCCGCGCCCTCAAGCGCGAGGACGCCACGCGCAACATCCCGGTCATCTTCATCACCGCGCTCGACTCGCCGACCGACGAGGAGCAGGGCCTGAACCTGGGCGCGGTGGACTACATCGCCAAGCCCTTCCATCCCTCGATCGTACGCGTGCGCGTGCGCAACCACCTGCAGATCGTGCACCAGCGCCGCCTGCTTGAGCAGCTCGCCGCGCTCGACGGACTCACCGGCATCCCCAACCGGCGCCGCTTCGACGAGTCCTACGCGCTGGAGTGGCGGCGCTGCCAGCGCGCCGGCCAGCCGCTGTCGCTGGTCGTGGCCGACGTGGACCACTTCAAGGCCTACAACGACACCCTGGGCCACGCCGCCGGCGACCGCGTGCTGCAGGAAGTCGCCGCCGTGCTGCGCCAGTGCGCGCGCCGCCCTGGCGACCTGGCCGCGCGCTACGGCGGCGAGGAGTTCGTGCTGCTGCTGCCCGAGACTGGCGCACAGGAAGCACAGATGCTTGCCGAGGAGCTGCGCGCCAAGCTGGAAGCACGCGGGCTGACGCACCCAGCCTCGCCCGTAGGGGCCAGCGTGACCCTGAGCATCGGCGGCGCCAGCACCACGCCCATGCAGGCCGAGGCCGACCCGGCCTTCTTCCCCCTGGCCGACGCGGCCCTCTACCAGGCCAAGGCCAGCGGCCGCAACTGCGTGCGCTGGTCGGCGGCCTAAAATCGCTGGTTCGCCTTCTTCTTCCCTGGCCACCTCCCATGTCCCAACGCAAGCTCTTCGTCACCACCGCGCTGCCCTACGCCAACGGCAATTTCCACATCGGCCACATCATGGAATACATCCAGGCCGACACCTGGGTGCGCTACCAACGGATGCAGGGCCACGCGGTGAACTTCGTCGGCGCCGACGACGCGCACGGCGCGCCGATCATGATCGCCGCCGAGAAGGCCGGCAAGACGCCCCAGCAGTTCGTGGCCGATATCGCCGCGGGCCGCAAGCAGTACCTCGACGGCTTCCACATCGCCTTCGACAACTGGAGCAACACCGACAGCCGGGAGAACCACGAACTGTCGCAGCAGATCTACCTCGATCTGAAGAAGGCCGGCTTCATCGAGACCCGCACCATCGAGCAGTTCTTCGACCCCGAGAAGAGCATGTTCCTGCCCGACCGTTTCATCAAGGGCGAATGCCCACGCTGCCACGCCAAGGACCAGTACGGTGACAACTGCGAGGTCTGCAGCTCGGTCTACGCGCCCACCGACCTCATCAACCCCTACTCCGCGCTGTCGGGCGCCAAGCCGGTGCTCAAGACCTCGGAGCACTTCTTCTTCAAGCTCTCCGACCCGCGTGCCGTGGAATTCCTCACGGAGTGGACGCAAAACGGCGTCCATGTGCAGCCCGAGGTCGCCAGCAAGATCAAGGAATGGTTCGGCACACGCACGAACCCCGACGGCAGCACCAGCACCGGCCTGGACGATTGGGACATCAGCCGCGATGCACCCTACTTCGGCATCGAGATCCCGGACGCGCCGGGCAAATACTTCTACGTGTGGCTCGACGCGCCCGTGGGCTATCTGGCCTCGCTGAAAAACCTGTTGAACCGGCGCGGCGAAGACTACGACGCCTATATGGCCGACCCGCAGTTGGAGCAGTACCACTTCATCGGCAAGGACATCATCACCTTCCACACGCTGTTCTGGCCCGCCATGCTCAAGTTCAGCGGCCGCAAGACGCCGACGAAGATCTGCGTGCACGGTTTTCTCACGGTGAACAACGGCGAGAAGATGAGCAAGAGCCGCGGCACCGGGCTGGATCCGCTCAAGTACCTGGCGCTGAAGATGAACCCCGAGTGGCTGCGCTACTACCTGGGCGCCAAGCTCAACGGCAAGAACGAAGACATCGACTTCACCGCCGAGGACTTCATGCTGCGCGTGAACTCGGACCTGATCGGCAAGTACGTGAACATTGCCAGCCGCGCCGCGGGCTTCCTCGCCAAGCGCTTCGGCGGCCAGCTCGGCGCACCGGGTGCCGACGGCCAGGCGCTGCTGCAACAGCTGCGCGCGCAGGCCGACGCCATCGCCCAGGCCTACGAGGCCCGCGACACCGCCCGCGCCGCACGCGAAGCCATGCTGCTGTGCGACCGGGTGAACGCCTACGTGGACGCCAACAAGCCCTGGGAACTCGCCAAGCAGGAGGGGCAGGACGCGCGCCTGCAGGACGTGTGCAGCACCTGCATCGAGGCCTTCCGCCTGCTCACCACCTACCTCAAGCCCATGCTGCCCGCCGTGGCCACCCAGGTGGAGGCCTTCTTGCAGGTGCCGCCGCTCACCTTTGCCGATGCACAAACCCTGCTCGGAGCGGGCCACGCCATCGGCACCTACCAGCACCTGATGCAGCGCGTGGACGCCAAGCAGCTCGAAGCACTGTTCGAGCCCCCGGCTGCACCGGCCGCCGAGACCGTGCAGCCAGGCGGCGAAGACATCGCCCCGACGATTTCCATCGACGACTTCGCCAAGATCGACCTGCGCATTGCAAAGATCGTCGAGTGCAAGCCCGTCGAAGGCTCCACCAAGCTGCTGCAACTGACGCTGGACGTGGGCGAGGGGAAAACGCGCAACGTCTTCTCCGGCATCGCCAGCATGTACCAGCCCGCGCAATTGCAGGGCAAGCTGACCGTGATGGTCGCCAACCTGGCGCCGCGCAAGATGAAGTTCGGCGTCAGCGAAGGCATGGTGCTGGCCGCCAGCCACGCCGACGAGAAGGCGCACCCCGGCATCTATGTGCTGGAGCCGTTCCCGGGCGCGCAGCCGGGCATGCGCATTCACTAAGCGGCCTAGCAACCTATGCCGATTTACCGCTGCAACAAATGTGGCTTCGTCAGCGAGGACGCGCAGACACCCGTCGGCTCCCAGGCTGCTTGTGGGCGCTGTGGCACGCTAAGCACTGTCTATGGCACCGTGTTTTTCGTCGAGGAGCTGGTCAAGCGGTTGGCGTCAGCAACGCGCGAACTTAACGCGGTCAAACAGGCCGTAGTGAGCGCACCGCCGCCTGTCGAGCTCCAGCCTGCGCGCACCGACAGCCTAGCAAGCGTCGGGCAGCACGCGGCACTTCAGCAGTGGTTCACAGCGCAGAAGATCGAGGCGCAGATCGACCCCGCGAACGTCGACACCAGCGGCTTCTTCGATGATGCTGCGCTGCGGCTGGGCGACAACTACGCACTGTTCGGCGAGCTTATCGACCGCCTGCGCTATGCCTACCGCAAGAGCCATGGCTGGGTGAACCTGGAACTGGCGCGCCTGCCACAGAAGGATGCTCAGGCCGTCAACCAGCTGTGCCGCAACCTGTACGAGCACACTTTCTTCGCGCGCTACCACTACCAGAAGCCCGAGAAGATCGTGCGCCTGACGCTGCAGACGGCCCCGGCCATCCGCCAGTTCTTCGACGGAGGCTGGCTGGAGTGGTACGCACTGGTCTGCCTGCTAGAGCACGCACGCAGCCGTGGTGCCGGTTTCTCGTGCGCGCGTGGCGTCAAGGTCGTTTTTCCAAACGAAGACTTGCACGAACTGGATGTTGTCTGCCTGCCTGAAGGACAACCACCCATCTGCATCGAATGCAAGAGTGGCGAATTCCGCCGCGACATCGACAAATACCTGCGCCTGCGCAAACGTCTGAACATTGACCGTGGCCGCTTCCTGATCCTCTCCACCGATCTCACGCAGGAACAGGCGGCCGGCCTGAGCGCCATGTACGACCTGAGCTTCGTGAGCCTGCAAACCCTCAGGGAGCACTTGCAGCGGTTGCTGTGAAGCTGGCTGACAGGTCCAGCAGAAAATTTCAATAAAAGCCGGCCCTAGCGCTTACCCAGAAAGCGCCAACAGCTCTCTTTTCAGGAGCACTCAGCACCCCGGCCGTGACTGCGCATAGCGCCCCGGCGTCAGTGCATGGTGTGCCTTGAAGGCGCGCTGCAGGTGGGCCTGGTCGGCGAAGCCCATGGCATGTGCCGCTTCGGCCAAGGCCGTGCCCTGGGCCAGCAGGCGGCGCGCGCCGTTCAGGCGCAGGTTCAGCCGGTACACCCCAGGGGTCACACCCGTTGCCGCCTTGAAGCAGCGGATGAAGCGCGGCGCGCTCATGCCGCAGGCCTGGGCCAGCGCCTGCACGCTGGGCGCGGCTTCGGGCCGCGCATGCAGGCAGCGCAAGGCCACGGCCACCGCTGTGGCCTGGGGCGCAGCCTGCGTGGGCTGCGCGGACTCGGCGAAGCGCTGCACACAGTGCAGCAGCGCCCCGGTGAACGCCGTGGCACCGGCTTCGTCCAGCGGCTGGCACAGCCGGTGCACGGTCTGCGCGGCCGCGGCATCATGCCGCGCGCGGGCGGGAAAGCGCAGTGCCTGCACCCCCAGTTGCGCGCACAGCCAGTCGGCCTGCACAAAAAGCATACGGTATGCCCACGGCGCGCCATCCTCCGGGTTGCAGGCGTGCCAGACGCCGGGCTCAATCAGCACCACGCTGCCGGCCTCCACCCGCTCGGGGCCACCGGCATGGTGGAACACCGCCGCGCCCGCATCGACGATGCCGATGGAGTACTCCGCATGCATGTGCAGGCGGTAGCAGTGGGGCGCGGCACGGCTCTCGCGCAGCTCCACCCACGGGGCTGCGGGGTGGCGGTGGAAGGTGGTGGCGGTCATGGCACGACCGATCATGCCAGCATGCCCAGCACGCTTGCCACCAGCAGCAGCGCCAGCGCCCGCTGGAACAGCCGCTGCCGCGCGCCCGTGCCCAGCCAGCGCACCAGCGCACGGCCCGCCACAGCCCAGCACCCCACGCCCAGCAGGCAGGCCGCCAGCGACACCGTGCAGTACCACGCCAGCGCCGCGCCGCTGCCCTCGCCCTGGGGCAACACGAACAGGCCCACGCCGGACAGCGCGACCAGCCAGGCTTTAGGGTTGAGGGCCTGCACGGTGGCCCCTTGGGCGAAGGCGCGCCACGGCGGCACCGCCTGCGCCGCCTGGAGCGCACAGCACTCCACCGGCGCGCGCGCCAGCTGCCACGCCAGCCACAGCAGATAAGCAGCGCACAGCCACTGCGCTAACGGCGCCAAGCCAGGCAGGCCGTCCACCAGCCACTGCGCGCCCTGCCCCATGCACCAGACCACCGCCGCGTAGCTGGCGCTGGCTCCCAGTACGAACCCCAGGGCCACGCGCCGGCGCGCCTGGCTGCCGTGGCGCAGCGCCAGTACGTTGACGGGCCCGGGGGTGATGGCACCCACGAGGGAAAAGCCGGCCATCGCCAGCAGCAGGGAGAACAAGGACGTCATGGCCCACGCAGTCTGGCGCGCCACGGCGGTACTGTATTGAACACAATTGCACGGTGCGTGCGCCGCGGGGCGCACTCACCAGCCCAGGGCACGCAGCGCCCGGCGCCGCAGCAGCGTGGCATGGGCCAGCGCCGCGAACACGATGGCATTGCCCAACACATACAAGCCCACCGGCCATTCCGATGGCACGCCCCTGTGCCGCAACCACACCGCGAGCAGCGCCAGTCCACCCAGCGCCGCGGCCACGAGCCACACGGGCCAGGGCATGCGCGGCGGAGCCACGCTGCCATGGGACACAAAACGCCCCAGCGCCCAATGGCGCGCCTGTTTCAGCGTGGCACGCCATGCCGGAGGATGCGCCTGGGACGGTGGTTTGTGCTGCTGCAAAGCACCCCATAGCAAGGCCACCATGCCCAGAAGAAACGGCAGCGCAAGCCACCACCCCCGGTGCGGTCCGGCCCCGCGCACCTCCCCCAGCACCTGCATGCCCCACTGCATGCTGACCAGCCCCCACACGCTAAAGCTGCTCCACACTTCCGCAGCGTGCGCCTGCGCAGAGGGAATCCAGTCGAGTGTGCACCTGCATGCGGGACAGCAATGCGCCATCGTCTGCATGCGCCACCACGGCGCGGGGTCGGGCTGGAGCCGCACGGATGCCACGTCGAAGCCGAACCCGCACTGTGCGCAGGTGTGCAGCGCGGGTTGCTGTGCACGCTCGGGCGCGCGCCAACGGTTGTCCCACGGTGTGCTGAACTCCGGCTCGCAGTGCGCACAGACCGTATAGGCATCGGCCAGCGGCTGGGCGCAGTTCTCGCAGCGCCAGCGCACGGTGTGCGGCGTAGGGCCGGGTTGTGTCTGGTGTTGCATCCTGTCCTCCCGGGCACGGAGTGTAGAGGCCGGGGTACCCTGCGCCGCAGGCAAGCCAGACAGAGCTCCTGTTTTGATAGCTTTTAGCGCTTTATGCATAAGGGATGGAGGCCAATTCATCTGGAATTTTTGTGTGCGTTCTCCTGGGATTTTTTGAAAATATTGAAAATCATTCTCATTTGAGATTAAGATTCACCCCACGCTGCAACGCGCACCGTTGCGGCAAGGTTCTCATCGTGGGGTCGTCAATAGGGTGCTCACTCCAGCCTATTGACCACTTTTTTGCCAGCCACTGGTTCGCCACCAGCCACGCACTTTTTCACGATGCCACCGGCCATGCCAGCCGGTGCGGGGGCCACCCTTTTCGCAAGCCCGCCTGGCAGGGAGCCGTTGCGTCATGCCATACCTTGAAGAAGACATCCATCACCTGGCGCAGGAGCATGGTGTGCTGTTGCGTCGCTACGGCGCATTGCAGCGCCGCTGCACAGAGCAAGCCCACGCCCAGGCGCAGGAAATCGCCCGGCTGCAGCAGCAGGTCATGCGCCTGCGGGCGCAGCGCATCCAGCGCGACAGCGCCCTGGCCTGGGAGCGCGAGGACCGCCAGCGGCTGCTGGCGGCCATCGCCGACTGGCCCGCGCTGGCACTGGCACCGCACACCGATGGCGACGCCCATGCCGATGCCGAGTGGCTCGAACACAGCCTGCGCTGCGCTGACCTGGTGATCTGCCAGACCGGCTGCGCAAGCCACGGCGCGTTCTGGCGCGTGGAGGACCACTGCAAGCGCACGGGCAAGACCTGCGTGCTGGTGGAGCAGCCCGGCGCGCTGCGCATCGTGCGTGTCCATCCTGCCGACCCGTGCGAAGCCGAGGCTTGCACGCCCCTGGACGAGAAGAACATGCCGTAAGCCACGGCCTCCAGCCCCAACCGCCCGCCCGCGCCCCCGCCCTGAACGTCCTGGCTACATTTGCGCCTTACCTTATATTGGGCAGGCCACCAGAACGTCTGGCGCGCCCGCCCCCGGCAACCGCGCCGCGCCTGGACGGTGAATCTGGTGCCGCAGTGCAACGCCAAAGCGCGTGCACTGCGGCAGCGCGTCGCCCCCTGTCCCGCTCACCACCTCACCACAACGCATGCCCTCTTGTCCCCTGCCCCGCCGCCGCCTGCTGGCCCTGCTGCCCGCCACCGCACTGCTCGCCGCCTGCGGCAAGCGCGCCCCCAAGGGCCGCCCCATTGCCCAGGGCAGCAACGTGCTGGCGCTGGGCGATTCCCTGACCTCGGGCGTCGGCGCCGATGCCGCCACCGCCTATCCCGCCGTGCTGCAGGAACTGACGGGCTGGCAGGTCGTGAACGGTGGCGTCTCTGGCGACACCAGCGCCCAGGCGCTCACGCGCCTGCCCACGCTGCTGGAGCAGCACCGGCCCGCGCTCGTCATCGTCGGCATTGGCGGCAACGACTTCCTGCGCCAGATGAGCGCTGCAGGCGCCAAGGACAACATCCGCGCGATCTGCCGCACCGCTACCGCAGCGGGCGCGCAGGTGATGCTGGTGGCCGTGCCACAGTTCTCGCTGCTCGCAGCCAGCACCGGCCGGCTCACCGACCACCCGCTCTACGCCGAGCTGGCCGGCGAGTTGCGGCTGCCGCTGTACGAGGGCGGCTGGGCCGAGGTACTGGGCGACGCCCGCCTGCGCTCCGACCAGGTGCACGCCAATGCCAAGGGCTACCGCCAATTCGCCGAAGGACTGGTGCAGCGGCTGCGCCAGGTGGGGCTGCTGGCGTAACTCCTGAAACCATAGCTGCCAGCGTAATCCCCGTAATGCTTTGCGCCCAAAAACCGTGAAAATTCGCCATGATGGACCACCCGGCTATCTCCATTCGCCCCGCCCGCTTTCCTGACGACCTGGACACGGTCGTCGCCATCTTCCAGGAATACGTGCGCAGCCCGCAGGCCGACCTGGGATTCCAGGACTACGAGGCCGAATTCGCCGCGCTCCCCGGCAAATACGCCGCGCCCGACGGCCAGGTGTTGCTGGCCTGGCGCGAGGGCCAGGCCGTGGGCTGTGCGGCGCTGCGCCGCGTCGATGCGCAGACCTGCGAACTCAAGCGCGTGTACGTGCGCCCTGCCGCGCGCGGGCTGCAAGCAGGCCGCCAACTGGTCGAGCGCATACTGCAAGAGGCCCGGCAGGCGGGCTACGCGCGCATGTGCCTGGACGTGTTGCCCGAGTTCCAGGCCGCGCGGGCGCTGTACGCGTCGCTGGGCTTCGTGGATGCCGCACCGGTCAGCCACAACCCGGTGCCCGGCACCAGCTTCCTGGCGCTGGATCTGCGCGGTTGATACGTTTTTGATAGCTGCTCGCGCTTGACTGGCAAGCATTGGAGCCGTTTTTTATTCAAATCTGCAAACGCCGCAGCACCCCGGCCAGGGTTTTCACGCCCGCCTCCAGTTCCTGCGGCGCATAGGCCGCGAAGCCCATGAGGAACCCGGCCTCGGCGGGCTCGGCGGCGTACAGGGCCGACAGCCCCTGCAGGTCGATGCCCGCGCGGCGCGCAGCATCGACGGCGGCGCGCTCGGGCAGGTCGCAGGTGAAGACGCAGGGCATCTGCATGCCGCCCGCGGGCACGCGCGGCTGCACCCAGGCGGCCAGATGCTCGCGCACCAGCCGCGCCAGCACGTCGCGCCGCGCGGCGTACAGGCCACGCATGGCGCGCACGTGGGCGCCGAAGTGCCCGCCCTCGATGAAGCGCGCCAGCGTGAGCTGGGCGATGGGCGCGCTGTGCCCGTCCAGCAGCGTGCGCGCCACCGCCATGGGCGCCACGAGCTGCGGCGGCAGCACCATGTAGCCGATGCGCAGGCCCGGGAACAGCGACTTGCTGAAGGTGCCGATGTAGAGCGTGCGCTCGTGCGCGTCCAGCCCCTGCACGCAGGCTGTGGGCTTGCCGGCGTAGTGGAATTCGCTGTCGTAGTCGTCCTCGATGATCCAGGCCTGGTGCCGGTGCGCCCAGTCCACCACGGCCAGGCGCCGCTCCAGCGCCAGCGTGGCGCCGGTGGGGTACTGGTGCGAAGGGGTGAGGTACACGGCGCGCGCCGATGGCACTTCGTCATCCAGGCGCTGCACCTGCATGCCGCCGCCATCCACCGGCACGGGCACGCAGGCCAGGCCCGCCGCCTCGAAGGCCCGGCGCGCGCCGAGGTAGAGCGGGTCTTCCACGCAGATGCGCTCGCCCGCGTCGAGCAGCACCGTGGCGCACAGGGCCAGCGCCTGCTGCGAGCTGGTGAGCACCAGCACGCGCTCGGGCGTGGCGCGGGCGCCGCGCTCTAGGTTCACGTAATCGGCGATGGCGCGGCGCAGCGGCTCCATGCCCTGCGGCGGGCTGTGCAGGAGGGCGCTGGCGCCGTGCTCCTTGAGCACCTGGCGCTGCAGGCGCTCCCAGGTGGCGAGGGGGAAAGCACGCGTGTCGGGCAGGCCGGGCGCGAACGGGCGCGGCGCGAGGAAGTCGCGCACGCCGCCGCCCTGGTACAGCGCCTCGCCGCGCTGGCTCAGGCGCGGCGCGCCCGCTGGCGTAGCGGGCCGCCGGGCCTGCGCGCCCAGGCGTTGCGCGCGCAGCGAGACGAAGCTGCCGCTGCCCACGCGCCGCTCGATGAAGCCCTCGGCATGCAGCTGGCCGTAGGCCGCCTCCACCGTGTCGCGCGACACGCCCAGCGACTGCGCCAGCGCGCGCGAGGCGGGCAGGGGCTGGCCGCCGCCCAGCGCACCCTCCAGGATCAACTGCCGCAGCGCGCGCTGCACGCGCACATGCAGCGGCAGCGCGCCATGGGCGGGGTCGCCCAGCCAGGCTTTCACGGATTCGAGTTGGGCATGCTTGAACAATTGGCTGGGTCTTCCTTAAAAAAGTGGATGGTTGCTTCAGGCCATTTTAGGAATACAAAAGCGGCTTCCACTGGTTTACCCCACGGCCTATATGCAGCAAGCACACCCCTCTCCTTTGCGCCCGCGCGATCTGATCCACCCCATCGTGGCCGGGCTGGTCTCGGTCATCGTCAACTACGGCGGCACATTCATCCTAGTGTTCCAGGCCGCCAAGGTGGCGGGGCTGAGTCCGGCGCTGACGGCCTCGTGGGTGTGGTCGATCTCCATCGGCGTGGGGGTCACGGGCGTGCTGCTGAGCTGGATGACGCGCGCACCGGTCATCACCGCCTGGTCCACGCCGGCGGCGGCGTTCCTCGTCACCGCGCTGGCCACCACGCCCTATGCCGAGGCCGTGGGCGCCTACCTGCTGTCGGCCGCGGCCTTCGTGGCGCTGGGCCTGTCGGGCTGGTTCGACCGCGTGATCCGCTGGATTCCGCCCGGCGTGGCGGCCGGGCTGCTGGCGGGCATCCTGCTGCAGTTCGGCATCCGGGCGTTCGGCGGCATGGGCATCGACCCGCTGCTGGCCGGGCTGCTGGTGCTGGCCTACGTGCTGCTGCGCCGCGTGGCCGCGCGCTGGGCGGTGGTGGGCATCCTGCTGCTGGGCCTGGGCTTTCTGCTGGCGCAGGGGCGGGTAGACCTGTCCGGCCTGCGCCTGCAGCTCGCGGCGCCGGTGTTCACGATGCCCGCTTTCTCGCTCAACGCACTGCTCAGCGTGGCGCTGCCGCTGTTCCTCATCACGCTCAGCGGCCAGTACATGCCCGGCATGCTGGTGCTGCGCGGCGACGGCTACGCCACCAGCGCCAGCCCCATCGTCGCCGTGACCGGGCTGGGCTCGCTGCTGATGGCGCCGTTCGGTGCACACGCCTTCAACCTCGCGGCCATCACCGCCGCCATCTGCACCGGGCGCGAAGCGCACGAGGACCCTTCCAAGCGCTGGGTCGCCGGCATCGCGGCGGGCATGTGCTACATCCTCGTGGGCGTATTCGGCGTCACGCTGGCGGCGGTCTTCATGGCGCTGCCGGCCACATTCATCACCACGCTGGCGGGGCTGGCGCTGCTGGGCACCATCGGCACCAGCCTGGCCACGGCCCTGGCCGACGCGAAGGCGCGCGAGTCGGCCCTCATCACCTTCCTGGCCGCCGCCGCCAACATTACGCTGCTGGGCATCGGCGGCGCCTTCTGGGGCCTGGTGGTCGGGCTCGCGGCCCATGCGGTGCTGCATGGCCACCTGCCGCGGCCTGCCCTGGCCAACAAAGGTGCCGTGTCATGACGGCCACCCGCCACGACCAGCATGGCCGCTACCCGCAGGCCGCAACGCTGCAGGACTTCCAGCGCCACCTCGCCACCGTGCAGGCACGCATCGCTGCCGCCTGCCAACGCGCCGGGCGCGACCCGGCCAGCGTGCGCCTGCTTCCCGTGAGCAAGACCCAGCCCGAGGCCCGCGTGCGCCTGGCCCACGCGGCGGGCTGCCGCCTGCTGGGCGAGAACAAGCCGCAGGAGGCCTACGGCAAATGGCAGGCCACGCAGGACCTGCCCGGTCTGCGCTGGTCGGTCATCGGCCACCTGCAGACCAACAAGGCTCGGCTGGTGGCGCGCTTCGCCAGCGAGTTCCAGGCGCTGGACAGCCTGCGTGTGGCCGAGGCGCTGGAGCGCCGCCTGCAGGCCGAGGGCCGCGCGCTCGATGTGTTCGTGCAGGTCAACACCTCGGGCGAAGCCAGCAAGTACGGCCTGCCGCCCGGGGAGGTGACGGCTTTCCTGCGCGCCCTGCCCGTCTTCCCAGCGCTGCGCGTGCGCGGGCTGATGACTCTGGCGCTGTTCTCCAGCGACGCCGCGCGCGTGCGCGAGTGCTTCATGCTGCTGCGCACGCTGCGCGACCGGCTGCGGCAGGAGGCGCCTGCGGGCATCACGCTGGAGGAGCTGTCGATGGGCATGTCGGGCGACTTTGAAATCGCCATCGAGGAAGGCGCTACCGTCGTGCGCGTGGGCCAGGCGCTCTTCGGCGCACGGGCGCTGCCCGACGGCCACTACTGGCCCAGTTCCTGCGAGGAAACCCCACCATGACCCACACCGCCATCGCCATCCGCCACCTGCATTTCGAAGACCTGGGTACGCTGGGGCCACTGCTCCAGTCCCGGGGCTATACCGTGCGCTACGTGGACGCGCCCACCGAAGACCTGCACGCGCCGCACCTGGCCGACGCCGACCTGCTGGTCGTGCTGGGCGGGCCCATCGGTGCGTTCGACGAAGCCGCCTACCCCTTCCTCGCCGACGAACTGGCGCTGATACAGCAACGCCTGCACCGCCAGCAGCCGCTGCTGGGCATCTGCCTGGGTGCCCAGTTGATCGCCCGCGCGCTCGGCGCGCCGGTCGCCCCCATGGGGGTGAAGGAAATCGGCTTCGCGCCCCTCGCGCTGACGGCGGCAGGGCGCGATTCCCCACTGGCCGCACTGGACGGCGTACCCGTGCTGCACTGGCATGGCGACCAGTTCGGCATTCCGCCCGGCGCCCTGTGCCTCGCGGGCACCGCCACCTGCCCGCACCAGGGCTTTGCCTTGGGCCCTCAGGTGCTCGGCCTGCAATGCCACCTCGAGGCCGACCCGCGCACCCTCGAGCGCTGGCTGGTCGGCCATGCCTGCGAGCTGGCCCAGGCGGGCATCGATCCGCGCCCCCTGCGCGCCGAGGCCCAGGCGCTGCAGGCACGGCTGCCCGCGGCGGCGCACGCGGTGTTCACGCGCTGGCTCGACGGCCTGGCGCCCCGGCCATGAGGGTGCGGCAGCCACTGCGGCGGGGCGTACTCAACCCCAGGTGGTCCATGGCCGCGTGGGCAACAATGCCGCCGTGCCCACGCGGTTCACCAGCCATGCGCCATCGGTGGCTGTGACCAGCGCCGAGCTGCAGCACACCCCAGCGGCGCGGAGTTGCGCGGCAGGATGCCGGGTGATCCACGGCTGATGGGTTGGCATGAAATCAGGCTCCAGCGCTTATGCAGCAAGCGCTGGCAGCTATGTTTTTTGAACTTTTGCGGTTCTTTCGGCGTCGCCGTCTGGGATGGGTGCGCGGCAGCGCAGGGGCCGTAGGCTGCCCGCTGGCGCGAGACCCGGACAGACGCATCCACCCCGGCCACAAACGCTCTACAACGAGCGCCACCCGCCCCTGCCCCGTAGAATCGCTCCCCACAGACAACTCCGCTTGTGCCGCGTGACGGCTAAGAGGGACGCCCCCGCCTCGGGGTGCGCTGCAGCCCCCGAGGCCGCTCCAACGCCCAAGCCGTGTTTGCGTGTTTCGCGTTGCCCGCACCGGAGTCCCTATGCCCCCCGCCTTCTTCCTGAGCCGATTCGCCCTGGCGCTGCTGTTCGCACCGCTGGCGGCCGGCGCCCAGCTGCGCGTGCAGGACGCCTCGGTGCTTGCGGGCACCTGCCTGAACTGCCACGGCCCCGAGGGCCGCTCGGCGGGCGCCATCCCCAGCCTGCGCGGCCACACCGCCGGCTACCTGCTGCAGCGCCTGCAGGCCTTCCGTACGGGACAAGCGCCGGACGCCACGGTGATGACGCGCCTCATGAAAGGCTATGACGACGCGCAGGTCGAGGCGCTCGCCCACTGGTTCGCCGACAAGGAAGGCCGCTGATGTCCTGTACCCGACGCACCGTGCTCGCCAGCGCCCTCGCGCTGCCCGCCTTCGTGCATGCCCGCGCCGGCGCTGCCCACGTAGTGGTGGTGGGCGGCGGCTTTGGCGGTGCCACCGCTGCGCGCTACCTGCGCCAGCGCGCGCCGGACGTGCGCGTGACGCTGATCGAGCCTGCCCAGCGTTTCTACACCTGCCCGTTCTCCAACCTCTACCTTGCGGGTCTGCGCACCTGGGACAGCATCGGCCACGGCTACGCCGGCCTGCGCGCTGCAGGGGTGGAGGTGGTTCATGCGCGCGCCGAGGACGTGGATGCCGCCGCGCGCACGCTGCGCCTGTCGGACGGCCAGACGCTGCGCTGGGACCGCCTGGTGCTCTCGCCCGGCGTGGACATGCGCTGGAATGCCTTGGAGGGCTATGACGCCGCCGCCGCTGAAAAAGCGCCGCACGCCTGGAAAGCCGGACCGCAGACGCTGCTGCTGCGCCGCCAGCTCGAAGCCATGCCCGACGGCGGGCGCTTCGTGATGGTGATCCCCGACAACCCGTTCCGCTGCCCGCCCGGCCCCTACGAGCGTGCGGCGATGGTGGCGCACTACCTGCAGCAGCACAAGCCGCGCAGCAAGGTGCTGCTGCTCGACGCCAAGGACAGCTTTTCCAAGCAGGCGCTGTTCCAGCAGGGCTGGAAGGCGCTGTACGGCGACATGATCGAGTGGGTCAAGCAGTCTGACGACGGGCAGGTGATGCGCGTGGACGCTGAAAAGCTGGAGGTGGAAACCGCCTTCGGCACGCGCCACCAGGCCGACGTGCTCAACGTGATCCCGCCGCAGAAGGCCGGCTTCATCGCCGAGCGCGCGGGCGTGACAGATGCCAGCGGCTGGGTGCCCGTGAAGGCCGAGAGCTTCGAGTCGCGCCAGGTGGCGGGCATCTATGCAGTGGGCGATGCGACCATCGCCGCACCCATGCCCAAGTCAGGTTTCGCAGCCAACACGCAGGGCAAGGTGGTCGCCGCTGCCATCGCGGCGGACCTGCTGGGGCGGGCCGCGCCCACGGCCGCCTACGCCAACACCTGCTACAGCCTGATCGGACCGGGCTACGGCATCTCGGTGGCCGGCGTGTACCGCGCCGAGGGCGGCAAGCTGATCGAGCCCGCAGGCTCGGGCGGCGTGAGCCCGCTGGATGGCCATGCCGGCTACCGCGCCGCAGAAGCGCGCTATGGCGAGGCGTGGTACGCAGCCATCTCCGCCGACATCTGGGATAGATAGATGCACACCCCCCTGTGGCGCTACGCGCCTTCCCCCTTCTCTCGCATCGCTGCGCGCTGCGGGAAGGGGGACGCTGCCAGTGCGGCGGGGCGACCCTTGCGCGGCGGCCACTGGTTTGGCTCGTGCCGGTGTCAAAGGCCGCGTGCAACGCGCGGCGCGGTGGAGCACTGACGTGTTGCTCTGGGCCGGATTCCTGTTGGGCTGCGCCTTCGGTGTGGCCGCGCGGCTCGGGCGCTTCTGCCTGCTGCGTGGGCTGCGCGAAGCGCCCGCGTTGCGCGCCTTCGCCCTGGCGCTGGCCGTGGCGCTGCTGGCCTCGCAAGCGCTGGCCTGGGCCGGGTGGGCCGACCTGGGCACGGCGCAGGTCGTGCGTGCGCGCTTTTCGCTACCGGGCGTGCTCATCGGCGGGCTGCTGTTCGGCGCGGGCATGGCGCTGGCGCGCCAGTGCGGCGCACGCGCCCTGGTGCTGCTCGCGGGGGGCAACCTGCGCGCGCTGGTGGCCCTGCTGTGCCTGGGCCTGGCCGCGCAGGCCACGCTGACGGGAGTGCTCGCACCCGTGCGCCAGTGGCTGCAAGGCTGGGGCGTGGTGCAGCTCGAACACGCAGCGCTGCCGCAATGGCTGGCGGCGCAGGGCTTGCCTGCGGGTGCCGCCACGCTGGGCGCGGCGGCCGTACCCGCGCTGGCGCTGCTGGCCTACGCGCTGCGCCAGGTGCGTGGCAACGGCGTGGCGCTGCTGTGCGCGGCCGCCATCGGCGCACTGGTGGCGGCCGGCTGGTGGGTCACGGCGCAGGTGGGTGCCGATCCGTTCGAGCCCGCGCCGCTCACGTCCCTGAGCTTCATCGGCCCCGTGGCCGAGGGGCTGCTCTACCTGCAACTGGCCGTGGGCCGCGAATTCAGTCTGGGCCCGGCCATCGTGGCGGGCACGCTGGCGGGCGCCTGTGCCACCGCGCTGCTCACGCGCACGGCGCGCTGGGAAGGCTTTGACAGTCCGGCGCGCCTGGCCGCCTCGGCGGGCGGCGGGCTCTTGATGGGCCTGGGCGGCGTGCTGGCCGTGGGCTGCTCCATCGGCCAGGGCCTTTCAGGCCTCTCGACACTGGCTTTTGCCAGCTTGCCCGCCTGCGCGGGCATCGTGGCGGGCGCACTGCTCGTCCTCCCCTTTTCCAACCCGTCAACCCAAGGAGACCGCCATGCAACGACGTAGCTTCCTCATTACCCCGCCCGCGCTCGCCATGGGTGCCATGGCTGGCGCCGTGGCCGGCCCGGCCCTGGCCGCACCGGCCGTCATCAGCCCGCAGTCGCGCATCCTGCCGCGCCAGGGCAAGGCGCCACGCATCGTGATCTGCGGCGGCGGCTGGGGCGGCCTGACGGCCGCGCGCTACCTGCGCGAGCTGATCCCGAATTCCGACGTGGTGGTGCTGGAGCGCAACCCCACGTTCTGGTCCGGCCCCATGAGCAACAAGTGGCTGGTGGACATTGTGAACACCGACTTCGTGCAGCACGACATGCTGCGCCCGGCCAACAAGTACGGCTACACGCTGCTGCAGACCGAGGTGACGGGCTTCGAGCGCGACAAGAAGCTGGTGCGCACCTCGCACGGCCTGGTCGAGTACGACTACCTGATCCTCTCGGGCGGCATCCGCGATGCGTGGGATGCCTGGTATGGCGACGACCAGCGCGCCATCGAGCACACGCGCCGGCACTTCGCCAGCGCCTACATCCCCAACCAGCAGATGTTCGGGCTCAAGCAGCGCGTGAAGGACTTCAAGGGCGGCACCCTGGTGATGACGCTGCCGCCGCCGCCGCACCGCTGCCCACCCTCACCCTACGAGCGCGCCTGCCTGATCGCCTCGCACATCAAGAAGAACAAGATCCCCGGCAAGATCGTCATCCTTGACCCCAAGCCCAAGATCGCGCCCATCAGCGTGGGCTACAAGCAGGCATTCGAGGAGCTGTATCCGGACATCATCACCCACGTGCCCAACGCGCGCGTGCAGGAGGTGGACCCGTTCGCCAAGCGCATCAAGACCACGGCCGGCGAGCTGAAGTTTGACGAGGCCATCCTGATGCCACCGCACCAGGCCGCCGACATGGTGTGGCACGCCGGCCTGATCGGCAAGGACGCAACCACCGGCAAGCCCACCGGCTGGGCCGACATGCACCAGCGCCTGTTCCACGCCAACGGCGACGACAGCGTGTACTTCGTGGGCGACCTGATGGGCGCCATCTCGCCCCAGTTCGGCCACTATCCCAAGAGCGCGCATGTGGCCAACTTCATTGGCCAGATCGTTGCCAAGTACATCGCCCAGCGCGTGGCGGGCCAGGAGATCAAGCCGCTGCTGCCCGACAACCTCTGCTACATGATGGTGAACACCGAGCCACAGGAGGAAATCTCGGTCAAGTTCGAGTACGAGGTCGATGCCAAGGGCCAGGTCAACCAGACGCAGATCGACATGGACGTGCGCTCGGCCGACCTGGTGAAGGAAGACTTCGCCTGGGCGCGCTCCAAGTTCAGCGACTTTTTGGCGATCTGACGCATGCAGCGCAGAACCATGATGGCCGCCAGCGCCGCCGCGCTGGCCTTCCCCGCTCTGGCCCAGCCGCAGAGCAAGACGCCGCTGAACAATGCGGCCCTGGCGCCGAACCCGGCCGAGTTCCGCAAGGCCATGGCCGACTTCACCCAAGGGCGCAAGCCCCTGGCGGAAGGCCTGCACCTGGACGTGCCCACGCTGGCCGACAACCCGGCCGCCGTGCCGGTGAAGGTCAAGGTGACGCTGCCGATCACCGCGCAGGACTGGTGTGAGGAAATCATCGTGCTGGCCGACCTGAACCCCGCGCCCCTGGCCTGCCGCCTGCAGTTCACGGCGGCCGCCGGTACGGCCGAGGCCGCCGTGCGCGTGCGCCTGTCGCAGTCGCAGACGGTGCATGCGCTGGCGCGCATGAAAAGCGGCAAACTGCTCGCGGCCAGCCATGCAGTGACGGTAGCCGCCAGCGGCTGCGGCATGTGAGGACGACCCCATGAACCAAAAACCACCCCGCGTCTGGATCAGCAACGCCAGCCCCAAGAAGGGCGAGGTGCTGCGCGTGCGCGCGCAGATTGAACACGTGATGGAAAGCGGTCTGCGCCAAGACGAGGCCGGCAAGATCCGCCCGCGCAACATCGTCACGCGTTTCGAGGCGCACCTGGGCACGGCCCTGCTGTTCGCCTGGGAGCCGGGCATTTCCATCTCGCAGAACCCCTACATCGAGTTCACCTTTCTCGCACGCGAGAGCGGCGAGTTGCGCCTGCACTGGAAGGACGACACAGGCCAGACGGCGAGCGCCAGCAAGGCCATCAGCGTCAGCTGATCTTTGAAGCAAAATAAGCTGCCAGCGCTTATCCAGCAAGCGCTGGCAGCTATCAATTTAAAAGCATCAACGCCTGAACTTGCCGTTGGCAGCGACAATGGACAGGTCGGCGTACTCCAGTCCCGAATGCCGGGCCGGGGTGTACTCCAGCGCCAGCCCACCCAGGTCGTAGCGCCCCAGGGTGTCCAGTGCCTGGTGCAGGCTGGCCCGTGTGATGCGGGGCGCCGCGCGGCGCAGGCCTTCGACCAGTACCTTGGCGGCGGCAAAGCCTTCCAGCATGGCCGGGCTCACATCGTCCAGCCCACGCGCCTTGGCCAGTTGCGTGGCTTCGCGCACCAGGCCGAAGTTCAGGCTCGACGGCATGACCTGGCTCACCACCACGCCCTTGGCGTCGGCGCCCAGCAGTTTGACGAAGCCTTCCGAGGCATTGTTGGAAAGCGTCAGGTGCTGCCCGCCAATGCCGGCCGCCTTCAGGCTGCGAATCCCCTCGACCACCGCCGTGCCCGAGCCGATGACCAGCACCGCCTGCGGCGCGGCCGCCTTGAGCGTGGGCAGCAGCGGTGCGAAGTCAGGCTTGGCACGGTCGAACTTGGCCACGGCCACGGGCTCAAGGCGGCCCTGCTGTAGCCCCTGGCGCGCGCCCTCCAGGCCGTCGGCGCCAAAGCTGTCGTCCACGTGCACCACTGCCACACGCGTGATGCCCACGGACAGCAGGTGCGCTATGGCATGCCGGGCCTCGCGCTGGTAGGTGGCGCGCACGTGGAAGATGTAGGGTTTGACCGGCTGGTGCAGCACGATGGCGCCCGTGGAGGGGCCCACCATGGGCACGTGGTGCTGCTCCAGCACCGTGTTGATAGCCTCGGTATGCGGTGTGCCCCGGCTCATGAACAGGGCCACCACGCCGCGCTCCTCGATCAGCACGCGGGCATTGGCCTCGGCCTTGCGTACGTCGAAGGCGTCGTCCAGCGTGATGACCTCGATCTTCTCGCCGGCCACGCCGCCCTTGGCGTTGACGGCATCGAGGTACAGCTGCGCGCCGAGCATCGATTCCTTGACGGTGGCGGCGACCGCGCCGGTCACGCCCACCGTCTGCCCGATGCGAATCTGGGCCGTGGCGGCCTGGGCCACCAGGCCCAGGGCCACCGCCAGCGCCAACCGCCGTGCGTGGCGCCACATGGCTAGAGCATCCCCAGCCAGCGCGGGAACCACAGGCTCAGGCCCGGCCAGTAGGTGACCACGACCAGGAAGCCCAGCATCGCCAGCAGCCAGGGCCATACGGCCACCGTCAGCTCGGTGATACCCATCTTGGTGATGCCCGAGGCCACGTACAGGTTCAGGCCCACCGGCGGGTGGCACATGCCGACCTCCATGTTCACCACCATGATGATGCCGAAGTGCACCGGGTCGATCCCCAGCTTCATGGCCACCGGGAACAGGATGGGCGCGAAGATCAGCATGATCGACGACGGCTCCATGAAGTTGCCCGCCAGCAGCAGGATCACGTTCACGGCCAGCAAGAAGGTGATCACCCCCATGCCGTTGCTGAGCATCCAGTCGGCCAGGGCCTGCGGGATGTTCTCGTTGGTCATGATGAAGCTGAACAGCACCGCGTTGGTGATGATGTACAGCAGCATGGCGCTCATGTTGGCCGAGTTCAGCAGCACCTTGGGCACGTCCTTGAGGCTCATGTCCTTGTAGATGAACACGGCCACCACGAAGGCGTACACCGCGCTCATGGCTGCTGCCTCAGTGGGCGTGAACATGCCTGTATAGATACCGCCCATCACCACCACGATCAGGAACAGGCCCCAGGCCGACTTGCGGAATGCCGTCCAGCGCTCGCCCCAGGTGGCCTTGGGCAGGCGCGGGTAGTTGTACTTGCGAGCACGCCACCAGGTCACGCCACCCAGCACCGCCGCCAGCACCAGGCCCGGCACCACGCCGGCCATGAACAGCGCGCCCACCGAGGTGTTGGTGGCCACGGAGTACATCACCATCACGATGGACGGCGGGATCAGGATGCCCAGGGCGCCCGAGGTGGTGATCACCCCCGCGCCGAAGCGGCTGGGAAAGCCTGCCTTGACCATGGCGGGCAGCAAGATGGAGCCGATGGCCACCACCGTGGCCGGGCTGGAGCCCGAGACGGCGGCAAACAGTGCACAGGCCAGCACCCCGCCCAGCCCCAGGCCACCGTACCAGTGGCCCACCATGGCGGTGGCGAAGTTGATCATGCGCTTGGCAACGCCCCCGTGGGTGAGGAAGTTACCGGCCAGGATGAAGAACGGGATCGCCATGATCTCGAACTTCTCGATGCCCGTGAACAGCTTGAGCGCCACCGATTCCAGCGGCACATCCGTAAAGCCGAACAGGAAGGTGAGAACCGTCAGACCGAGCGAGATGGACACCGGCATGCCGGTGAGCATCAGCACGGTGAGGATGATGAAGATGATGGCAGCGTTCATTTCTTGGCCCCTGCGCTGTGGTCGGTTTCGTCGGGATGCAGGTTGTCACGCATGGCATAGGGGTTGTAGTCCTGCGCCGGTGCTTCTTCGTCGTCCAGGCCATCGACGTGGCCATGGTCGTGGTGCGGCAGATCGCCGGTGCGGATGAAGCCCACCAGCACCTGCAGGAAGCGGAAGCACATCAGGCTGCTGCCAAAGGGAATGGCGCTGTAGACCCCCCAGGTCGGCCATTCCAGGTCAGGGGTGGTCGGGCCTTCAATGAGGGCGTCCACGTTCATGCCCAGAAACTTGAAGACGGCGTAGTGCGCACCGTTTTCCCAGACAAACGTGGCGCCCATGGTGGCCACGATGCCGGTGAACAGGGCCCCGGCGCACAGCCCCAGGATGATGAACTTGTGGCGGGCCGCAACGCTCAGGCGGTTGATGAGCACGTCCACGCCCACGTGGATGCCGGTGCGCACCCCGTAGGCGGCACCGAACTTGGCCATCCACACGAACATGATGATGGTCAGCTCCTGCGCCCAGGTCATGTTGATGGACAGCAGCCAGTCTTGCAGGCCCGGCACATCAAAGCCGGCTGCATAGCGGTGGACCACAGAAACGAAGACGATGAGCGTCGCAGCGCCCATCAGGAAGGTGATGAGCCACTCTTCCAGGTGATTGAGGAATTTCATGGAGGTTCTCCGTAGAGATCAGTGCGCAGTGCACCCCGAAGGCGCACAGTGGGTGGCACCGCCGGGCATCCCCGGAGGCAGGTGCCACCCCCAGACCTGGGCGTTGCGCTGCCCCCCCGGCCGGTGTTTCAGGAGATCAGAGCTTGGAAGGATCGAAGCCCGTGGCCTGGTACACGTCCTGGATGGTGTCCTTGCCAATGCGGCTGGACATCTTGTTGTGCACCGGCACCAGGGCCTTCTTCAGCGCCAGGCGTTCCTCGGCGGTGGGCGTGTAGATGGTGGTCTTGCCGCTCTTCTTGACCGCTTCCATCGACTGGTCGTTCTCGTCCTGCGCGATCTGGTTGGCATAGGCCGTGGCCTGGCGCATCGCGTCGTTCAGCTGTTCACGCACGTCGGCGGGCAAGCCATCCCAGAACTTCTTGTTGACGATCACGGCGTAGCCCAGGTAGCCGTGGTTGGTCATGCTGACGTGCTTCTGCACCTCGTGCATCTTCTGCGTGAAGAAGTTGGAGGGCGGGTTCTCGGTACCGTCCACCACGCCGGTCTGCAGCGCCTGGTAGGTTTCGCCGAAAGCGATCACCTGCGGCATGCCGCCCAGCGCGCGGATTTCCTCTTCCAGCACCTTGGAGGACTGGATGCGGTACTTCAGGCCCTTGTAGTCGGCCACGGTCTTGAGCGGCTTGTTGGCCGAGAAGACCTTGAAGCCGTTGTCCCAGTAGGCCAGGCCGGTGATGCCACGCGACTCCAGCTTCTTCAGCAGCTTGGCACCCACGGGGCCGTTCGTCACCTTGTGCAGATCGTCGCGGTTGTCGAAGATGAAGGGCAGATCGAACACTTCGAACTCCTTCACGCCCAGCGGGCCGAACTTGGCCAGAGACGGTGCCAGCATCTGCACCGAGCCGAGCTGCAGCGCTTCCATCTCTTCCTTGTCCTTGTACAGCGCGCTGTTGGCGTACACCTCGACCTTGACCTTGCCCTTGGTCAGCTCATTGGCCTTCTTGGCAAAGAACTCGGCAGCCTTGCCCTTGGGGGTGTCCTGCGCCACGACGTGGCTGAACTTGATGACGGTCTGCGCCTGGGCCAGGCTGGCACCTACGGCCAGCAGCGCGCAGGCCAAAATTTTCTTGACGGGAAATTGCATGGGAGTCTCCTTCAAGGGTTAGAAATCACAACGGCGCGGACTGTATGCCCGGCGCGCCTCCCGCGTAACTGTGGCGTTCCACAGCTAGGGTTAACCCTTTATCCCGTGCTTCGGTCGTGTTGAACCTGGTCGAGCCACTGGCGGCCGATGCGCCGCTCCAGCCCTTGGTACACCTCGGCGGTGGCCGCGCGCAGCTGCTGGCGCTGCGCCGCGCTCGGGTCATGGATATGAATGCCGCCACTTTCGCGCAGGGTGGCCAGGGCCTGCTCGTTCTCGCTGCGGGCAATGGCGTTACCCCAAGCCAGCGCCTCCTCCAGCGCGGCGGCCACAAGCTGGCGGTCTGGGCCGGCCAGATTCGCCCAGAAGCGCTGGTGCACCACCACCGCATACCCCAGGTAGCCGTGGTGCGTCAGGCTCAGGTGCGTTTGCACCTCATGCATGCGCTGGGTCCAGAAGTTGGAGATGGGGTTTTCCGTACCGTCCACCACCCCCATGGCCAGGGCGCGGCGCGTCTCGCCAAAATCCAGCACTACGGGCCGCGCGCCCAGTGCGCGCATCTGGTGCGCGATCACGCGCGAGCCCTGTACGCGCATGCGCAGCCCGGCAAAGTCGTGCGGTGCCAGCAGCGGGCGGTTGGCACTCATGTGCTTGAAGCCGTTGTCCAGGTAGCCAAGCCCTACCATGCGCTGGCGTGCCAGCCCCGCCAGCAGCGCCTGCCCCAGCGCTCCCTGCATGGCACGGTACACCTGCTCACGCGTCTCGAACAGGAACGGCAGGTCAAACAGTTCGAACTCAGGGAAACCAATGCGCCCGAACTTCGAGAGCGACGGCGCCAGCATGTCCACCGCGCCCAGCTGCAGCGCCTGCATCTCGTCGGCGTCGCCGAACAGCAGCGAGTTGGGGTACACCACGACGTCAATGCGCCCCTGGCTGCGTGTGCGCACCAGCTCGCCAAAGCGCTCCAGCGCCAGCCCCTTGGGCGTTTGCCGCGCCACCACGTGCGACAGGCGGATGGTGACCCGGGCCTGCGCGCGCGCCCGCTGCGCCAGCCCACCCAGGGCCAGCGCCTGGAGGCAGCGGCGGCGAGAGAGCGGGGGGCAGGACATGGCCGTTATTATCAAACCGCCTCTGCCCTGCCTGCCCCCACCTTGACGCCCCAAGCCCCCGACGACTTCGCGCTGCTGCACGCCAGCGCCCGCCCCATGACCGACCGCAGCCGCTGGACCGTGCTGTGGATGATGGGCTTTGCGGTCCTCATCGTCAGTGCCGTGGTGGCCCTGGTGTGGTACCTCGACAGTTTCGAGACCGAGGAAGAAGAACGCCGCCGCGGCGCCGACGCGCAGTGGCTGGAGCAGAGCGTGCAGTTCCACTTCCGCCGGCTGGAAGACGACATGGCCCTGCTCGCGCGCCGTGCCGCGCTCGACGGCCCGCAGACCCTGCCCAGCCCGGGCCAGGGTGCCGAGGGCGAGGCGCCCACCGGCCTGCTGTGGCGCGCCCCTGGCGTGGTGCTGGCGCATGGCTGGGTCACCAGCGCGCCCAGCGGCGACGCGCCCCCAGCCTGGGAGGACGACATGGTCCTGCACGACAGCAACCGCCAGGCGCTGCGAACCCTGCAGGACATCGTGGGCAACCTGCGCCGCGCCAGCTATGCCGGCCCCATGCGCGACGCCAGCGGCCACCCCACGGATCGCGTCTGGCTAGCCGTACCGTACTTCGACGGAACGCGCCTGCAGGGCATGCACGTGGCCGCCCTGTCCATGCAGCAGGCGGTGGACGTGCTGCTGCCCCCCTGGTTCCTCGAAAACCAGACCGTGCGCCTGGTGGTCGACGACGCAGCCCCGCCGCCCGGTGCCGGCACGCAGGCCCTGGGCCCCTACCGCGCGGTGATGAACCTGCCTGGCACCGACCTGATGCTGGAAGTGGTGCCGCAGGGCCCGCAGAGCTCGCCCGTGCCACGCATCTTCTTCGTCGTGGCGCTGCTGTTCCTGCTGGGCATGCTGGCCAGCCTGGCGGCGCTGCGGCGCGACATCGTCAAGCGCCAGCAGGTGCAGCAGCGCCTGCAGGCCGAGGTGGCGCTGCGCTCGGCCATGGAGCGCTCCGTGACGATCGGCATGCGCGCCTGGGACATGAAGGGCCGCATTCTGTACGTGAACGACGCCTTCTGCGCCATGGTGGGCTACGCCGCGCACGAGCTGCGCGGCGCCAGCGCCCCACTGCCCTACTGGCCTGCCGACCAGGCCGAGGAGATCGACGCGCTGCACCGCTCCGTGATCCGCCAGGGCACGCGCGCCGAGGGCATCGAGATGCAGTTTCAGCACCGCGACGGCCACCGCGTGGACGTGCTCATCCACGAGTCGCCCCTGACGGCTGCCGATGGAACGCAGTTGGGCTGGATGAGTTCGGTGCTCGACATCAGCGAACGCAAGCGCGCCCAGCAGCTCGCCGCATTGCAGCAGGAAAAGCTCGAGGCCTCGGGCCGCCTCGTGGCTGTGGGCGAGGTGGCCTCCACCCTGGCGCACGAGCTCAACCAGCCCCTGGGCGCGCTGGCCAGCTTCGCCAACGGGCTGGTCAACCGCCTGCGCGCCGGCACCATCGGCGTCGACGAGATGGAGCCCGTGGTGCAGCGCATGGCCCAGCTGGCCGAGCGCGCGGGCGGGGTGATCCAGCGCGTCAATGCCTTTGCGCGCAAGCGCGAGCTCAACCTCACGCAGGTCAACCTCTCGGCCCTGGTGCGCCGCGTCTGCACCAGCGTGCAGGAAGCCCACGCCACTCCCTTGACGCTGCTGCTGCCCGCGCAAGACCTGTGGGTGCAGGGCGACGCGCTGCTGCTCGAACACCTGGCGCACAACCTGTGCAGCAACGCCCTGGCCTGGGCGCCCCAGGGACGCGAGCCGCCCCAGGTGCAGGTGCGCCTGGCCGCTGCGCCCTGCGCCAACGAACCCTGCAACGGCCACCACTGCGTGGCCCTGGCGGTGGCCGACAACGGCCCCGGCGTGCCCGAAGAAGCGCGCGCGCGCATCTTCGACGCTTTCTTCAGCACCCACGCCGGTGGCATGGGCATGGGCCTGGCCATCTGCCGCTCCATCACCGAAGCCCACCATGGCCGCATCCTGGTAGGACAGGACACGCAGCTTGGCGGCGCGCTGTTCACCGTGCAACTTCCCCTCGCATCCACGCCATGAACGACACCCCCCAACGCATGGACATCCACATCGTCGACGACGACGCCGACGTGCGCGACGGCCTGGCCTGGCTGTTTGACTCGCGCGGCTGGCAAACGCGCGCCTGGGCCAGCGGCACGGCGCTGATCGACGCCCTGCGCCCGCTGCAAGGCCAGCCCTGGGGCACGGCAGTGGTGCTGCTCGACATGCGCATGGAGCCGCTCTCGGGCCCCATGACCTTCGAGCAGCTCAAGGCCCTGGGTTGTCCCTGGCCGGTGCTGTTCCTCACCGGCCACGGCGACGTCGGCAGCGCCGTGGAGGCGGTCAAGAACGGCGCCTGGGATTTCCTTGAAAAGCCCTTCCAGGACAACATGCTGGTGGACCGCGTGGAGCAGGCCATGCGCGCCGTGCGCGCGCAGACCGACGCCGAGCGCGAGGCCCAGCGCCTGCGCCAGGCCCTGGCGTCCCTGAGCCCGCGCGAACGCGAGGTGCTCGACGAGCTGATCCGTGGCCACTACAACAAGAACATCGCCGAGCACCTGGGCATCACGGCGCGCACCGTGGAATTCCACCGCGCCAACATCTTCGAGAAGATGGGTGTGGAGTCGGCCATCGAGCTGGCGCACAAGCTCGGGCGCCTCACGCCCATGGGCGGTGGGCGCTGAAAACTATCAAAAAGAGAGCTGCCAGCGCTTTCCAGCAAAGGGATGGAGCCACTTTTTCTTCCTATTCTTCATCCCCCGCCATGCCCTGCCGCGCACGCCACTGCAGCGGCGTGCACCCCGTCCAGCGCTTGAACGCGCGCCAGAACACCGCCGGTTCGGCAAAGCCCAGCGCCTGGCCGATGTCGGCCAGTGCGCGCCCGGGCTGCGCCACGGCCTGCAGCGCGGCCTCGCGCCGCACGGCGTCCAGCAGCGCCGAGAAGCTCAGCTGCTGCGCCTGCATGCGCCGTGCCAGCGTGCGCTCGCTCAGGCCCAGCGCCTGCGCCGCTTCGGCACGCGTGGGCACGCGGTCGGGCAGCACGGCGGCGATCCAGGCGCGCAGCTCCTGCGCCAGTGCGCCACCCTCGTGCAGCACGGCCAGACGCTGCGCCGCGTACTGGTGGTGCAGGCGCGCCAGTTGCGCGTCGGCCTGGGGCAGGGGCGCATCCAGCAGCGCGTTGTCCAGCAGCACGCCGCTGAAGGCCTGCTCGAACGCCACCGGGCAGCCAAAGGCCTCGCGGTAGCCTGCCAGCGGCCCCACGCGCGGCTGGCTGAACTGCACCTGCAGCGGGCGCACGGGCTGGCCCGTGACCCAGCGCGAGAACGCCACCACCGCCGCCAGCACGGCCTCGATCTGGTGCGGGCTGAACGCCAGCGCGCCCTGACGCGGGTGGTAGACCACCCAGCCTGCCTGCGCGCCCGCGATCACCTGGAAGCGCCCTCCGTCGCTGATCAGGCGCTGGTACTGCTGCACCACCCCGATCGCCGCGCGCAGGCTGGGCGCGGACTGCAGCAGGTAGCTCACCACGTTGAAGCTGCCCGGCCCCACCAGCGCCCCGGCCTTGAGCCCGAAGCCCGCGTCCTGCGTGCAGTGCACGGCCGCACGCCACAGCCGCGTGATGTGGTCAATGGGCCAGCGCTCGCGCGCCAGCTCTGCCGGGGCCATGCCGGCCTGCGCCAGCAGGCGCTCGCGCGGCACGCCGGCGCGCTCGCCCGCCGCCAGCACGGTGTTCACCCAGCTCATCGACACACTGGCCTGCAAAGTCAAAATAGATGGCCTTTAAAGTCAATAAAAACCCATCATAAGGGGCTAAGGTGATCCCCAGCGCGCCGCCCAGAGCGCGCAACAGGAGACAGCCGCATGGCACCCCAACATTCCGACGCCGTCGTCCTCGGCGGCGGCCTGGCCGGCATCGTGGCCGCGCTGGAGCTGCTGCGCGCGGGCCAGCGCGTCACGCTGGTAGACCGCGACACCCCCGAGCGCCTGGGCGGCCTGGCCCTGTGGGCCTTCGGCGGCATGGCCCTGGTGGGCACGCCGCTGCAGGCGAAGATGAAGATCCCCGACACGCCCGAACGCGCGCTGGCCGACTGGCTGCGCTTTGGCGAACTCGGGCCCGAAGACCACTGGCCCCGCGCCTGGGCGCGCCACTACGTGGAGCACTCGCGCGCCCAGGTGCACGATTGGCTGGTGCAGGAGGGTGTGAAGTTCATGCCCGCCGTGAACTGGGTGGAGCGTGGATTGAACGGCGACGGCAACAGCCTGCCGCGCTACCACGTGGTCTGGGGCACCTCGCGCGAACTCACGCGGTGCATGGTGGCAGCGCTGCGCCGCGCGGGTGAAGGCGGCAGGCTCACGCTGCTGCACGGCCACCGCGCCACGGCGCTGGAGCAGCAAAACGGCCGCATCGCGGGCGCCGTGGCGGTGAACGAAGCCACGGGCGAGGCAGTGCACCTGCAAGCCCCCGTCGTGGTGCTGGCCATGGGCGGCATCAACGGCGGGCACGAAGAAACCCGCGCCAACTGGCCCCAAGGCCGGCCGCGCCCCGCCGCCATGCTCAACGGCGCGCACCCCTTCGCCGATGGCAAATTGCACCGCCACGCCGCCACGCTGGGCGCGCAGATCACCCACGCGGGCGAGATGTGGAACTACGCCGCAGG
>Ga0222428_100145_pt1 | contig 82505 bp, 78 predicted proteins | sample 2B5Ametagenome_FD_182471 | JGI IMG/M metagenome (GOLD analysis project Ga0222428, IMG submission 182471) | Enriched microbial communities from leaf-cutter ant dump, University of Wisconsin, Madison, United States - 2B5A (version 2) | ecosystem: Environmental > Terrestrial > Nest > Insects nest >...
CCCCCAACCCCGGCGTGATGACCGGCCCCGGCACCAACAGCTACCTGGTGGGCGACCCGGCCACGGGCTACATCGCCATCGACCCCGGCCCCGAGGACCTGGAGCACCTGCAGCGCCTGTGGCGCGCTGCGGGCGGCGACATCCGCATGATCGTGTGCACGCACTCGCACGCCGACCACTCGCCCGGCGCCTGGCCGCTGCAGCAGTTGTGCGTGCAGGCTGGGCGCGCCGCGCCGCCTATCCTGGGCCTGCCCTCGGCCCCCACGGCGCGCGCCGCGGCCCAGTTCACGCCCGAGCGGGCGCTACAAGATGGGGAGCTGCTCACGCTTGCTGGCAAAGGGCTGGAGGGCGAAATCACCCATACCCTGCAGGTGGTGCACACGCCCGGCCACGCGGCCAACCACCTGTGCCTGCTGCTGGTCGAGGACGCATTGCTGTTCTCGGGCGACCACATCCTCAACGGCAGCACCACGGTGATCGACCCGCCCGACGGCAATATGGCCGACTACCTCGACGCGCTTGACCGGCTCGACGCGCTGTGCGCCGCGCACGGCGTGGAATTCATCCTGCCCGCGCATGGCTACGTGCTGGGCACGGCACGCGCCACCATCGCGCAGCTCAAGGCCCACCGCCTGGCGCGCGAGGCCAAGGTCATCGCCGCCATGCAGGCGCTGCCCGAGGGCACGGTGGAGCAGTGGGTGGAGCACGCCTACGCCGACGTGCCGCCGCGCCTGTGGCCGGTGGCGCAGCGCTCGCTGATGGCGCACGTGGAGCGCATCCGCATGCTGGAGCCCGGCAATGACTGACACAGGCGAGCGTTTGGCCAAGCGCCTGGCGGCGCAGTTGCCGTGCTCGCGCCGCGAGGCCGAGCTGTACATCGAGGGCGGCTGGGTGCAGGTCGATGGCGCGGTGGTCGAAGCCCCCGGCGCGCGCGTGGCGCCGGGCCAGCAGGTCGCCCTGGCGCCGGGCGCGCGGGCGCAGGAGCTTCCGCCCGTCACGCTGCTGCTGCACAAGCCCGCGGGCCTGGACGCCGAGGGCGCGCTGGCGCTGCTGGCCCCCGCGCACCGGCATGAGTCCGGCGGCCCGCCGGTGCGTGTGCTGCAGCGGCATTTTCGCCAGCTCGAATGCGTGGCGCCGCTGCCCGCCGAAGCCGGCGGCCTGGTGGTCTACACGCAGGACCGGCGCGTGGCGCGCTACTTCGCCGAAGGCGCCGCCACGCTGGAGCACGAATGCCTGGCCGAAGTGGCCGGCAGCATCGCCCCCAACGGGCTGCAGCGCCTGTGCCATGGCCTGGCCCTGGACGGGCAAATGCTGCCGCCCACCAAGGTGAGCTGGCAGAGCGAGCGCCGCCTGCGCTTCGCGCTCAAGGGCGTGCACCCCGGCCAGGTGGGCGCCATGTGCGCTGCCGTGGGGTTGGCGCTGACGGCGCTGCAGCGCATCCGCATCGGCCGCCTGCCGCTGGCCAAACTGCCGGCGGGGCAATGGCGCTACGCGCACCCGTGGGAGCGGTTCTAGACCTTGCATGCTCCTGAAAAAAGAGCTGCTAGCGCTTGATGGGTGGGCGCTGGCAGCCTTTTTTGTGCAGAAACGGCGCCCGGCTACACTGCGCGCCAAGCCATTACGACACACCACGGCCACGCAAGCCGCAGAGGGAGGAAAAACCCATGCCACGTCCCGCACCGCCCGGCGCTGCCCGGATGCACGCCTCGTTCGCATCGCAAGACATCGAGCCGCACCCCATGCGCTTCACCGGCAGCGGGGCCGAGTTCCTGCGCGTGTGGATCGTCAACGTGCTGCTCACCATCGTCACGCTGGGCTTCTACACCCCCTGGGCGCGGCGGCGCACGGCGCAGTATTTCTTTGGCCACACGCTGGTGGCGGGCAGCCCGCTGGAGTTCACGGCGCAGCAGCGGCGCATGGTGGTGGGCTTTCTGGTGGTGGTGCTGCTCACGCTGGCCTACAAGCTGGCGGCCAGCACCGGGCAGGACGTGGCCGTGGGGCTGTTCATCCTGGCCGGGGCGGCGCTGGCGCCGCTGATCTGGAGCAGCGCCATGCGCTTTCGCCTGGGCAACACGCGCTGGCGCGGCCTGCGGCTGCAGTTCACGGCCGATTGGCGCGAGGTCTACCGCGCCAGTTGGCCCGTGTTCGCGCTGGCGCTGGTGTGGCTGGCCGTGTTCTTCGGGCTGCAGGCGCTGGCGCCCGCGCCGCTGGAAGGCGCCGGGGCGGGCCGCAAGCTGCCGCAGGTCGGCGCCCCCATGGTGGCGCTGGTGGTGCTGGGGCTGGTGCTCACGGTGCTGTGCCTGATCCGCATCGACTTCAACTACCGCAGCCTGCTGGTGCTGCGCGCCAGCCTGGGCACCGAGCCAGGGCGCTGGAAGCCGGTGTACATGGACTTCGTCCGGCTCTGGCTGGCCACGGTGGGGGTGTTCCTGGTGTCGATCCTGGTGCTGTCGCTGCTGCTGGCGGGGCTGGTGGGCGGCTCGTTCGCCATGGTCAAGGCGCTGGGCCAGGGGCAGTCCGGGATGGGCATGGTGCTGTTCCTGATCGCGGCCTTCGTGGCGCTGCTGTTCGTGCTCTTCCTGGCCACGGCGCCCGCGCGCGCCTACCGGGAGGCGGCGCTGTTCCGCCTGACCTGGAACAACATCGGCGTGAGCCGCATCGCGCGCTTCAAATGCGATCTGCGCGTGGGGCGCTACGTGCTGCTGCGCCTGCGCAACATGCTGCTCACCCTGGTCACGCTGGGGCTGTTCCGCCCGTTCGCCGTGGTGAGCGAGTACCGCATGAAGCTGGAATCGGTCACCCTGCACATCAAGGGCGGGGTGGACCAGGTGGCCGGCACGCTGGCGCGCCAGCAGACCGGCGGCATCGGCGACGCGCTGGCCGACGCCGCGGGGCTGGAGCTGATCGTCTGATGCCCGCCCCCGGCGACACCCCGGCCCCCGCCGCGCTGGTGCCCGCGCGCTGGTTCGACGGGCGCAGCAGCCAGGCGCGCGCCGTGCTCGTGGGGCTGCACCCGGCGCCTGGCGGGCCGTCGCTGAGCGTGCACCCGGTCGCGGCCCCGGGGGGCGAGGCGCTGCACCTGCCCTGGCGCGCGGTGGGCTGGCCCGAGGCCTGGAGCGCCCGCCGCCCGCAGCAGCGCGTGGTGGTCGACCTGCACGCCCATGGCAGCCTGGAGATCGACGCTGTGGCCGCATGGCACAGCGCCCTGGCCGCCGCGGGCGACCGGCCGCGCCTGGCGCAGCGCATGCAGACGCGCTGGGGCATCTTCCTGGCCATGCTGCTGGCCGGCGTGCTCGGCCTGGCGCTGTTCTACCGCTACGGCACGCCCTGGCTGGCGACGCAGCTCGCGCGCTGGGTGCCGCTGGGCTGGGAAACGGCGCTGGCCGACCAGGGCCTGGCGCAAATGGACGACGGCATGCTCAAGCCCAGCCAACTGCCGCGTGCGCGGCAGGAGGCCCTGCGCGCGCGCTTCCAGGGGCTGACCCGGGCCATGGCCACGGTGCCCGCGCTGCAGCGCTACCCCGGCTATGCGCCGCAGTGGACGCTGGAGTTCCGCCGCGGCATGGGCGCCAATGCCTTCGCCTTGCCAGGCGGCACGGTGGTGCTGACCGACGAAATCGTGCAGGTGGCCGCGCGCCAGGGGCTGGGCGACGAGGCGCTGGCGGGCGTGCTGGCGCACGAGATCGGCCACGTGGCCTACCGCCACACCACGCGCATGCTGGTGCAGCAGGGCGTGCTGCAGATGGGGCTGGAGCTGGCGCTGGGCGATGTCTCGGGCCTGCTGGCCTCGGGCAGCGCGCTGCTCACCGCCATGTCGTACAGCCGCGCGCACGAGCGCGAGGCCGATTGCTTCGCCCTGGGGCTGATGCGCCGCGCCGCGCTGCCCACCGCGCCCATGGGCGACCTGCTGCTGGCCATGGCGCAGGACGCGCGTTCGGGCGGCAAGGACCGGCAGCCCGGCAAGGCCACGGAGCCCGGGCAGGACGAGGCGCACCCCGTCTGGTCGCTGCTGAGCAGCCACCCCGACACCGCCGGGCGCGCGCGGGCGCTGCGCGCCGGGCAGGGGCCCGGTTGCTCCTGAAAAAAGAGCTGCTGGCGCTTGTCCAGTAAGGGCTGTAGGCCGTTTTGAATGAAAAGTGTGAAGCGCGCCGATAAGCCGGATTCTGTGCATGCGGTTGCCCGCACGTGACCGCCATTACTCTGGGCCGGGTGTCGCCACCACGGCTCGGTGCCACCTACCCGCCAGCTCCGCGGAACCACGTCAACGCTGGCCTACTTGGTGTTGCTGCGCGTAGAGATTGCCCGTTTCACCCCCAGTGGTCTACCTTGCGGCACTCCCCCGGGACTCGTCTCTGTTGCTCTGATCCTCACCTCACGGTGGGCAGCCGTTAGCTGCTACGCTGTCCTGTGCAGTCCGGACATTCCTCCAGTGCGGCCTTTCGGCACTAGCACCAGCGGCGGTCTGGCGTGCTTCACGGGGGCGATTATCCCAGAGCTTCGCGCACCCGGTCCCACGCCAGTCCGAACCGTGCCAGGTATTTGCGCAGCCGGTCGGCATCGTTGACCACGCTGCGCTGCCCGCGCGAGGCCTGGAACAGCATCCGCCCCGCTTCCGACAGTGTGCGTGCGCGCTGGCACACCTGCAGCACCGCGCGCAACTGCAACTGGTCGAACAGGTCGGTGGACTGCAGCGCCTCGCCGCCCAGCAAGGCCGCCAGATCGACGCCGCCGGCCTGCGCGTCCATCGCCGGCGCGTTCCCGAGCCGCTCCCATTGCCAGCGCAGCCGCTGCAGCTCCGCCTCCACCAAGGGCGAGCCGATGCGCCCGTTGTCCGCCAGCGTGGCCAGGCGCGTCACGCTGGCCGACAGGTCGCGGAAGTTGCCCGCCCACGGCGCCTCGGGCGACTGGGCGTAGCGCAGGTACGTCGCCCGTGCCTCGCTGGAAAAGCGCACGCCGCGGCCCAGCGCATGGCCCGCCTGCGCCAGCAGGTGGTCCACGTTGGGGGCGATGTCTTCGGGCCGCTGCGCCAGGCCGGGCAGCACGTAGCTCCAGAGGTTGATGCGCGCGAACAGGTCTTCGCGGAAGCGCCCCGCCGTCACCTCGACCCGCAGGTCGCGGTTGGTGCCGGCCACCAGTTGGAAGTCGCTCTCCACCTCCCGGTCGCTGCCCAGGGGGTAGAAGCGCTTTTCCTCCACGGCCTTGAGCAGCATGGCCTGCTCGTCCAGGCCCAGCTCGCCTATCTCGTCGAGAAACAGCACGCCCTGGTGCGCGGCGCGCAGCAGGCCCGGCCGGTCTGCGGCCGCGCCGGTGAAGGCGCCCTTCTTGTGGCCGAACAGGGTGGAGGCCGCGCCATCGCCGCGCAAGGTGGCGCAGTTCACTTCGACGAACGGGCCTTGCACCTGGTGGCGCGCCTTCTTCAACGCGTACATGCGCCGCGCCAGGTGCGACTTGCCCGCGCCCGTGGGCCCGGTGAACAGGATGGGCGCGCGCGAGCGCACCGCCACGCGCTCCACCTCGTCGATCAGCGCGTTGAAGCGCGCGTTGCGCGTGGCGATGCCGCTCTTGAGGAACTGCACCGCGTCGCGCTGCTCGGCGCCGAAGCGCTGGGCGATCACGTCGTAGCGCGACAGGTCCAGGTCGATCGGCGTGTAGGTGCCCGGCGCTCCGCTGCGCTGGCGCTTCGGGGGAGAGGTTTGCACCAGCACCCCCGGAATGCGGCGCGACTCGACCAGCAGGAACAGGCAGATCTGCGCCACGTGCGTTCCGGTGGTGATGTGCGTCCAGTAGTCCTCGCGCTCCGGGTCGAAGCGGTAGGCCTGCGCCCAGTCGAACAGGCGCGCATAGACCTCGCCGAAGTCCCACGGATCGGCAGTGGGCATCTCCACGAGGTTGACCGAAGTCTCGGGCGAGGTGGTGGCGATGTCGGCGCGCACCAGCGCGGCCAGATCCTTGTGCGGGGGGGTGTAGAGCAGTTCCAGCCGGTCGATCACCATGTCCGGGTGCTGCACCAGCGAGACGGTAGGCCGCCACTTTTGCCAGCGGCCCGCGCCCCGGCCCGAGTCGAGCTGCGTGCCGAGGAAGCCGATGACCACTTTTTTCTTGTGCATTTTTTTAGCTAGATAACTAGCTAACAGTCTAGCAATACTGGCAATCAGCAATCGCACCGATTACCGCGGAACCAGGTTTTCCCCTTTGGTGGCAAATGGTTAGCTCAATTCCACCCAGGCTGGCACGCATCTGGCAATAGACAAGGTACCCGACGCAAGCGCCGAACGCTCACAGGCCAGGGTTTGGACGCATGTCCGCCCTGCCGGTGCCGGGAGTCCGGGGCCTTCGCGCCTTGTCGATTCCCTGCATGCCGCACGCCGCAAGCGCCGGGTACTGGCACGGTCGTGGTGACCCACCCGCAAGGGCGTATCTGGTTCGACTCCAGGCGTGCCGCCACTGGTAGCTCAGTTTGGTAGAGCAATCTCCTCATAAGAGATCTGTCGCGGGTTCGAATCCCGTCCATTGATCCGGCCGCAAGGCCGGTTGTTGAAAGAACCGCCGAACGCGGGGCACGGGCCAACAGCCTGCACCCCGTCAGCCGGCAGCGGTTTGCGCCAGCACCCGGCGCGGCCCGCGCCCGCAGCCAGCCACACCCCGGCGCACTGCACGGCCCGAGGCCGCGCCCCCTGGCTCCCCGCCGCCGCTGTAACGGCACCCTGTGACGACAGAGAAGAAGGAAGAAAAAATGCTGAATAACACCCTCCAACGTATCACCGTCAAGAAGAACGAGCGCGCCCTGTTGCTGCGCAACGGTGACTTCGACCGCGTCCTGCACAGCGGCACGCACTGGCTGTTCGCGGGCTTGGACAAGCTGCGCGTGGAGACCTTCGCGCTGGAGCAGTCCGCCTTCACCCACGGCCTGGCCGAATACCTGATGGCGCGCGAGCCTGCCGTGGTGGCCGCCGAGTTCATCGCCGTGAACTTGGCCGAACACGAAGCGGGCCTGCGCAGCGAGAACGGCGTGCTGGTCGAAATCCTGCCGCCCGGCACCCGCCGCCTGTATTGGAAGGGTCTGGTCGATGTGGCCGTGCAGGTCATCGACCTGCGCGCCAGCGCCGAGCTGCCCGCCGGCCTGACCACGCGCCTGGCGCAAACCCAACTGCGCCAGCGCCCCGTGGCGGGCCTGAACGGCGTGCTGCAAGTGCAGGTGCCCGACGGCCAGTGCGCGCTGCTCGCCATCGACGGCAAGGTGGACCGCCTGCTGGCCGCTGGCAGCTACGCCTTCTGGAAATACGGCCGTGCCATCGCCGTGGAGCTGGTGGACCTGCGCCTGCAGGCCGTCGAAGTCTCGGGCCAGGACATCATGACCCGCGACAAGGTGGCCCTGCGCCTGAACCTGAGCGCCACCTGGCGCTACACCGACGTGCTGCGCGCCTTCGGTCAGTTGCAAAAGCCCGTGGAGCACCTGTACCGCGAACTGCAATTCGCGCTGCGCGCGGCCGTGGGTACGCGCACGCTGGACGAGCTGCTGGAAAACAAGACGGTGATCGACGACGTCGTGACCGCGCACATGGCCGCCAAGTTGCAGCCCTACGGCCTGCAACTGGAAAGCGTGGGCGTGAAGGACATCGTGCTGCCCGGCGACATGAAGGCCATCCTGGCCCAGGTGGTGCAGGCCGAGAAGCAGGCCCAGGCCAACGTGATCCGCCGCCGCGAGGAAACCGCCGCCACGCGCTCGTTGCTCAATACCGCCAAGGTGATGGAGGACAACCCCGTCGCCCTGCGCATGAAGGAACTGGAAACGCTGGAGCGCGTGGCCGAGCGCATCGACAAGATCTCCGTTTTCGGCGGCCTGGACCAGGTGCTGAACGGTCTCGTGAAGATGCGTTGAAAGAAAGAGGAAACAACAATGAAAAAGAAAGACACGCCATTGAACGCTGCGGTGACCGATCCGCAAACCAAAGCCGCATGGGCGGACAAGCTGTTGAAGCTGATCGAGAAAGGAATCCCCGGCGATTGGCGCCCCGCCTGCCGCAAAGGCGGCAAAACCCCCCACCCGCTGACTAACCGCATCGCCGCCGCCTTCGATGTCATGGCGGCTGCATGAGCAACGAGAGACAGGAAACAAAAATGACCAGCTACCAGCAAGACGAAGTCCCGAACGGCGTCCCCGTCAAGATGTGGACCCACGGCGTACCCGTGGAGGAAGATGCACGCAGGCAACTGCACAACATCGCCCGCCTGCCCATCGTTTTCAAGCACGTGGCGGTGATGCCCGACGTACACCTGGGCATCGGCGCCACCATCGGTTCCGTCGTGCCCACGCTGAAGGCCATCATTCCGGCGGCGGTCGGCGTGGATCTGGGCTGCGGAATGATGGCCTGCAAGACCACGCTCACCGCCAGCGACCTGCCCGACAACCTCTCGGGCGTGCGCGCCGCCATCGAGCGCGCCGTGCCCGTCGGCCTGACGCCCAAGCGCTATGGCCGCGACAAGGGAAGCTGGGAAACCCCGCCCGCCGAAACCGACCACGCCTGGGCCGCGCTGGTGCAGGAGTTCGAGGAAATCTGCGAAGCGCATCCGCGCATCAAGAACACCAACAACTACAAGCACCTGGGCACGCTGGGCACCGGCAACCACTTCATCGAGGTGTGCCTGGATGAGCACCAGGCCGTGTGGATCATGCTGCACTCCGGCTCGCGCGGCGTGGGCAACGCCATCGGCACGCACTTCATCGAACTGGCGAAGAAGGACGCGGAACTGCACCAGCGCAACCTGCCCGACAAGGACCTGGCCTACTTCGAGGAAGGCGCGCGCTACTTCGGCGACTACGTCAAGGCCGTGGGCTGGGCGCAAAAGTTCGCCGCCGCCAACCGCGAGGTGATGATGACGCGCGTCATCAACGCCCTGCGCTTGTGTGTAGCCAAGCCGTTCGAGACGCATGTGGAAGCGGTGAACTGCCACCACAACTACGTGCAGCGCGAGACGCATTTCGGGCAGGAGGTGTTCGTGACCCGCAAGGGCGCGGTGAGCGCCGCGCAGGGCCAGCTGGGCATCATTCCCGGCAGCATGGGTGCCAAGAGCTTCATCGTGCGCGGCAAGGGCCACCCCGAGAGCTTCAACAGCTGCAGCCACGGCGCGGGCCGCGCCATGAGCCGCACCAAGGCCAAGAAGCTGTTCACCGTGGCCGACCAGATCGCCGCCACCGAGGGCGTGGAATGCCGCAAGGATGCCGACGTGATCGACGAGATTCCGATGGCCTACAAGGACATCGACGCCGTGATGGCCGCGCAGCAGGACCTGGTGGAAGTGGTCTACACGCTCAAGCAGGTGGTGTGCGTGAAGGGGTGACGCTCCGTACCTGGATAACTACCATTTTGATAGCTGTCAGCGCTTTATGGACAATCGCTGGAGGCACTTTTTATGCATAACAAAGAACCACGGGAACAGCCGCCCATCACCCTCGATGGCGCCGCCGGTGAAGGCGGCGGCCAGATTCTGCGCACGGGCCTGGCCCTTTCGCTGGCCACCGGGCGGCCGCTGCACATCACGCGCATTCGTGCCGGGCGGCCCAAGCCGGGGCTGATGCGCCAGCACCTGGCCTGCGTGCAGGCCGCCGAGGCGGTGTGCCATGGCCGGGCCGAAGGCGCGGCGCTGGGCGCGCAGGCGCTGCAGTTCACGCCGGGTCCGGTGCGGGCGGGCCGCTACCGCTTCCAGGTCGCCACGGCCGGCAGTTGCATGCTGGTGCTGCAGACCGTGCTGCCGGCGCTGCTGCTGGCCGACGGCGCGAGCGAAGTGCAGTTGGCCGGCGGCACCCACAATCCCATGGCACCGCCGTTCGACTTTCTCGACCGTGCCTTCGCACCGCTGGTGCGGCGCCTGGGCGCGGGGCTGGACCTGCAGTTGCAGCGCCGCGGCTTTTTTCCCGCTGGGGGCGGGGAGGTGGTGGCGCGTATCACGCCTGCAGCGCAGCCGCTGGCACCGTTCGACCTGCTGGAGCGCGGCCCGCTGGCGAACGCCTGGGGCGAGGTGCTGGCGCCCGGCATCGCCAAAGGCGTGGCCGCGCGCGAGCTGCAGGCGCTGGGCCAGCGCATGGGCTGGACGTTCGAGGCGGGCCAGCTGCGCCAGCCCGTGGCGCGGCAGAACGAAGGCCCGGGCAATGCCCTGCTGGCCATTCTGGCGCACGCCCACGTGACCGAGGTGTTCTGCCAGCTGGGCGAGCGCAGCCTGTCGTCCGAGCAGGTGGCGCGCCGCCTCTGCGACGACGTGCGCGCCTACTGGCGCAGCCAGGGGGCCCTGGGCCCGCACCTGGCCGACCAGTGGATGCTGCCGCTGGCCCTGGCGGTGTGGCGCAGCGGGCAGGCCGCGCGCTACACCTGCAGCGCGGTCACGCCCCACGCGGAGACGAATGCGCAGACCATTGCGCGGTGCCTGCCGGTGCGCGTGGAGATCTCGCCCGTGGAACGCGCCATGCAGGTGCTGGTGCGCCCTTGCGTGCCGCCCGCGCTTCAGCCGCCCGGCGGTATATCCAAATAGCCAAGTGCGCAGAACAAGTGGGTCAGAATGCACCCACGTTGAACCCTCTTTTGTAAGGAGCCGCCATGAAAGCCGACAACATCCTGCAAACCATCGGCAACACGCCGCATGTCCGCATCAACCGCCTGTTCGGCGCGGGCGCCAACGTGTGGATCAAATCCGAGCGCAGCAACCCCGGCGGCTCGATCAAGGACCGCATCGCGCTGTCGATGGTGGAGGACGCCGAGAAGTCCGGTGCGCTCCAGCCGGGCGGCACCATCATCGAGCCGACCAGTGGCAACACCGGCGTGGGCCTGGCCCTCGTGGCCGCCGTTAAGGGCTACAAGCTCATCCTGGTGATGCCCGAGAGCATGAGCATCGAGCGCCGCCGCCTGATGCTGGCCTACGGTGCCACGTTCGACCTGACGCCCAAGGAGAAGGGCATGAAGGGGGCCATCGCCCGCGCCGAGGAACTGGCCGCGCAGACGCCTGGCGCCTGGATTCCGCAGCAGTTCGAGAACCCGGCCAACGTTGCGGTGCACGAGCGCACCACGGCACAGGAAATCCTGGCGGACTTTCCCGAAGGCCTGGATGCCGTCATCACCGGCGTGGGCACGGGTGGCCACCTGAGCGGCGTGGCCAAGGTGCTCAAGGCGAAGTTTCCGCAGCTCAAGGTGTTCGCCGTCGAGCCGTCGGCCTCGCCCGTGATCTCGGGCGGGCAGCCTGCGCCGCACCCGATCCAGGGCATTGGCGCGGGCTTCGTGCCCAAGAACCTGGACACCAGCCTGCTTGACGGCGTGATCCAGGTCGATGCCGAGCCCGCGCGCGAATACGCGCGCCGCGCGGCACGCGAAGAAGGGCTGCTGGTGGGCATTTCCTCGGGCGCCACGCTGGCCGCCATTGCCCAGCAGCTGCCCGAACTGCCTGCTGGCGCCAAGGTGCTGGGCTTTGCCTACGACACGGGCGAGCGCTACCTCTCGGTCGAGGGCTTCCTGCCCGCCTGACCGTGCCTGGCCGGGCTACGCCACCCAGCAGCCGCTGAGCAATTCGGCGGGGCGCTGGCGCGCGCGCACCTGGGCGCTGGCCTCCCAGGCGTCGCGCTGCACGTTCAGCCCGGCGTAGATGCCGTAGCCTGCGCCTGCGCGGATCAGGCCCTCGGCCACCAGGCTCTCGCCGGCCTTAATGGCGCCCTGGGCCGCGATGTCCTGCGCCGCGCGGATGCCCCAGCCGGCCTCGATGTGGCCCGTGGCGGCGATGGCGTCCCCGGCGATGATGCCGTGCCCGGCGCGCAGGTTGCCCGCGCAGTCGATCTGGCCGCCCACGCGCAGGCCCTTGCCGCAGGTCGTGTCGGCCTGCACCAGCAGGTCCTGTCCCACCAGGGCGTGGCCCGCCAGGGTCAGCGGGCCGTGGCACAGCAGATCCCAGGCGGCGCGCGCATCGCCGCCGCCCTCGAAGGCGCCATGCACCTCGATGCCCCAGGCGCAGCGCACGTCGCCCCCCACCTGCAGCGCGCCACGGCAGGCCAGGGCGCCGTCCACGCGCAGGTCTTCGCCCACGCCCAGCGCGCCGTCGATGCGCAGGCCGGCGCCGGCGCGCAGCGAGCGGCCCACGCGCAGCCGGTCGGCCGCGATGGCGCCGCGCACCACCAGCGTGCCGGCGAACACCAGGGCCTCGGCGTCGAGCGCGTCGAGCGTCAGCACCTCGTTGGTCGGGCCGAACTGGTCGAGCAGCCAGCAGGCGTCGTCGACGCGCCCGGCGGCCACCAGCGTGTCCAGCGCCTGCTGGTAGTCGGCGCCGTCCTGCACGTTGCGCGAGAACCAGCGGAAACCATCCGCACAAGGGCTCTTGGCCCGCAAGAAACGCTTGGTGAATTCCATTGCCTGCACCTTTCCATGCCAGGCCGCTGCCGGGCAGGCAGGCGGCCACCACCGCGCCGTGTGTGGGGCCCGGCGATGCATGAAACTGCGCGAATCAGAGGGAGGGGGATCGCCGGGCCGAGGAATGTGCAACCGGCTTGTGCAGCCAGCGCACCGCGCACCGGCCCAGCGGGCGGTGCGCGGCCAGGGTGGCGTGGACGAAGGCGGGGCGTTGCATGGCGGGCGAGAGGATCAGGCGCCGATGGTAGCCGCCCGCCGTTTCCGCACTCAAGCGGGGGGCCATGCGCCTGCGTGCAGTAGTCATTCAGACGGCTACTTTTTTCGGTGTGGAAGGAACTATTTTTTCTGCAGGGATTGCATGGAAGCGCGCTTTCGTGCTGCATGAAGCCTTCTAGAAAATTCTGGAGTAGTAGTACTTGGTGGTACTATTTTTGCGTTGATACATCTGCCACGCACCGATCCCCCTGCCATGGCGTCCATGCCTTGCCGGGCCACGCATACCCCCATGTCCGACGCCCCCCTCGCCGCACAGGCCAACACCCTTGAGCGCCTGCGCGCCGCGGGCCTTCGCCCCACCATGGCGCGCATCGGCGTGCACCAGGCCGTCGCGGCTGCGGGGGTGGACGGGGTGACGGCCCATGATGCGTTCCAGTCGGTGCTCCAGCGCGGCATCCGCGTCTCCTTCAGCAGCGTTTTCCGCATCATGCGCGAGCTCTGCGAGCACGGACTGCTGTTCTCCATGGCGGTCGCGCGCGACAAAACGGCGCTGTATTTCGTGCGCGATGGTGGTGCGGCGTCGGCGCTGGTGCGCTTCGAGCGGGCCGGCACCGGCGAGTGCGCCGTGGTCGAGGATGCGGTGCTGCACGCACGCCTGCTGGCGGCGGCCCGGCAGGCCGGGCTGGATCTGGAAGGGCTGCAGTTGGTGGTGCGCGGCTAGCGAGCGCCGCGGCCTTATCATCACGCTCCCTTTTTGCCGACCGCCCGATCGACACGGGCCCGCAAGCCATGATCCGCCTCTCCGAAATCAAGCTGCCGCTCGCCGCAGCGCAATCGCCCGATGCCGCGCTGCACGCCGCGGCGGCACAGGCCCTGGGCATCGCGCCCGAGGCCATCGCGCACATCCACGTATTCAAGCGCAGCTTCGATGCGCGCAAGGCCGAGCTGCTGGCGGTGTACATCGTCGATGCCACCCTGGCCGAGCCGGCCCAGGAGGCCGCCCTGCTGGCGCGGCATGCGGGCAATGTCCACATCCAGCCCACGCCCGACATGGCCTGGCGGCCGGTGGGCCGGGCGCCGGCCACGCTGGCGCAGCGCCCCGTGGTGGTGGGCTTCGGCCCCTGCGGCATCTTTGCGGCGCTTGTGTTGGCGCAGATGGGTTTCCGGCCCATCGTGCTGGAGCGCGGCAAGCCGGTGCGCGAGCGCACCCGGGACACCTGGGGCCTGTGGCGCAAGCGCCAGCTCCACCCGGAGAGCAACGTGCAGTTCGGCGAAGGCGGGGCCGGCACGTTCTCCGACGGCAAGCTCTACAGCCAGATCAAGGACCCGCGCCACCTGGGCCGCAAGGTGCTGCAGGAGTTCGTCGATGCCGGCGCGCCGCCCGAGATCCTGTACGAGGCGCACCCGCACATCGGCACCTTCCGCCTGGTGAAGATGGTGGAGAACCTGCGCGCGCAGATCATCGCGCTGGGCGGCGAGGTGCGCTTCGAGCAGCGCGTGACCGACCTGCTGCTGGCCGATGGCCCGGCAGGCCGCCAGGTGCGCGGCCTGCAGGTGCAGGACCTGGCCACGGGCCAGGGCTACGAACTCGCCGCCGCGCAGGTGGTGCTGGCCGTGGGGCACAGCGCCCGCGATGCCTTCGCCATGCTGCACGCGCGCGGCGTGCAGATGCAGGCCAAGCCCTTCTCCGTGGGCTTTCGCATCGAGCACCCGCAAAGCGTGATCGACCGTGCGCGCTGGGGCCGCCACGCGGGCCACCCGCTGCTGGGCGCGGCCGACTACAAGCTGGTGCACCATGCCGCCAACGGCCGCTCGGTCTACAGCTTCTGCATGTGCCCGGGCGGGACGGTGGTGGCCGCCACCAGCGAGCCGGGCCGCGTGGTCACCAACGGCATGAGCCAGTATTCGCGCGCCGAGCGCAACGCCAACGCCGGCATGGTCGTGGGCATCGGCCCGGAGGACTACCCGCACGACCCGGTTGCCTTCGAGGCCGCCCTGGGCGCCACCCACGGCGTGGAGGCGCTGCCCCCGGGCGCGTTCCACCCGCTGGCCGGCATCGTGCTGCAGCGCCAATTGGAGTCCAACGCCTACGTGCTGGGTGGCAGCGACTACAGCGCGCCGGGCCAACTGGTGGGGGATTTCCTGGCGGGCCGGGCCTCGCGCAAGTTCGGCACGGTGCAGCCTTCCTACAAGCCGGGCGTGGCCCTGGGCGACCTGGCGCCCGCGCTGCCGGGCTACGCCATCGAGGCCATGCGCGAGGCCCTGCCCGCCTTCGGCCGCAAGATCCGGGGCTATGACATGCCCGACGCGGTGCTGACCGGCGTGGAGACGCGCACCTCGGCCCCCCTGCGCATCGACCGCGACGACAGCCTGCAAAGCCCCAACACGCGCGGGCTGTTCCCCGCGGGCGAGGGCGCGGGCTACGCGGGCGGCATTCTCTCGGCCGGTGTCGATGGCATCAAGGTCGGCGAGGCCGTGGCGCGCAGCCTGCTCTGATTTCGAGCTAAAACGGCCTCTGGCCCTTGCTGGTCAAGCGCTAGCAGCTATCAAATGAAGAGCGGCCGTTCAACGCCCGCCGCCCCGGCTGCCGGGCAGCGATGGCCTGTCGCCCGGAGGCGGCGGCCTGGCATGGCCGGGCCCGCGCCCCGGGCCAGGCCCGCCCTGTGGGGGCCTGTGCCAGCCCGGACCGGGACCAGGGCCGGGGCCGGGACGGCCGCCCCAATGCGGCGGCGGGCCGGGCGGGCGGCGGTAGTCCGGCCCGCTGCGCCAGGCGCCACCGATCCAGACCACGGGAGGCGGCACCACCGCCGGGTAGACCGGCTGCACGCCATAGCCGTAACCGTAGGGCGCATAGGTGCCGTAGGTGTCATACGTGGTGTACGGCTGCGCCACCATGGCCCCGTCGCCCGGATAGACCGGAACCATGGGCCCCACGGCGCAGCCGGCCAGCAGCAAGGCGCCGCCCAGCAGGCCGGCACCCAGCAGGCGGCGGCCGAGGCGGGCGGGCACAGAGGCGATGGCGGGCATGGAACACTCCTTGTATGGCGTTGGCCTGTCTGTTCAACGCGCCACCGCCAGGGCTGTTGACCGTGCGGCGTAAAGCCGGGGTAAAGCGGAGGCCAGGCCCCAGGGCAAGAAAAAGCCGCCAGGGGCGCATGGCCCGCTGGCGGCGTGTCCATGGTGCGACGTCAGCCCTGCTGCGCGTTCTGCAGCGCCGCGATGCGCTGTTCGATCGGCGGGTGGGACGAGAACAACTGGCCGATGCCGCCGGCGATGCCCATGGCGGCCATGCTCTTGGGCAACTCGCCCGCGTGCACCCCGCCCAGGCGCGCCAGGGCGTTGATCATGGGCTGCTTGCGGCCCATGAGCTGGGCGGCGCCGGCGTCGGCGCGGAACTCGCGCTGGCGCGAGAACCAGGCCACGATGATGGCGGCCAGGAAGCCCAGCACGATGTCGAGCACGATGGTGGTGACCATGTAGCCGATGCCGGGGCCGGAGCTGTTTTCGTCGTTCTTGCGCAGGAAGCTGTCCACCGCGTAGCCGATGACGCGCGACAGGAACACCACGAAGGTGTTCATCACGCCCTGGATCAGCGTCATGGTGACCATGTCGCCGTTGGCGATGTGCGCCACCTCGTGGCCGATCACGGCCTCGACCTCCTCGCGTGTCATGTTCTGCAGCAGGCCGGTGGAGACGGCGACCAGCGCCGAGTTCTTGAAGGCGCCGGTGGCGAAGGCGTTGGGGTCGCCCTGGAAGATGCCGACCTCGGGCATGCCGATGCCGGCCTTCTGCGCGAAGCCGCGCACGGTCTCGACGATCCAGCGCTCGTCGGGCGAGCCCGAGCCGTCGATGATCTGCACGCCCGCGCTCCACTTGGCCATGGGCTTGCTGATGAGCAGCGAGATGATGGCGCCGCCGAAGCCCATCACCAGGGCGAAGCCGAGCAGCGCGCCCAGGTTCAGGCCGTTGGCCGTGAGGTAGCGGTTCACGCCCAGCAGGTTGGCGACGATACCCAGCACCACGACCACGGCGAGGTTGGTGAGTACGAACAGAGCAATACGTTTCATCGAAGGGACTCCGCAAGGGAATGCAAAAGAGCCGCCGCGCGGGCAGCGGGCACTGGATGGATCAGATGGGGGCGGGAGCGCCGCGCTTCAAGCGCCGCGGCGGGCAGCGGGGACGGGGCCTGTTGTGTGGTTCTTGGGGTTCGGCCGGGCGCTGCGGAAAACGAGGGAGTCATCATAGAAGGAAAAGTTCTCGTTCTCCGGCCACCAGCCGGGTACGCCCAGCACCGGCAGGGGGGTGAAGGGCTTGGCCGCCAGGTGCGCGGCGTCCAGGTCAGCGGCCAGCCAGGCGTCCAGGTCTGCTACCGAATCGGTAGCTGTTCGCGCTTGGTACACATGGGCTGTGAGCGGTTTTCGCGGGTGAACCAGTTGCTCCAGCAGTGCGTGGCCGAACACCGCCAGCCGCGCCTGGCGCCACAGCGGGCGCAGCTCCACGAACAGCCGGCGCCATTGGCGCGCGCGCAGCGCCTGCCACAGCGCCTCGGGCGCCAGCAGCAGGGCGCCGTTTTCGTCGAGCAGCGTGGCCGCGTCGCGCAGCGGCCCGCGCGTGGCGCCCACGCCCTGCGCCGCGAGGGCCTGGGCGTGCAGCTGGTTCAGGCGCAGCTTGGCCTGCGGAAAGCGCAGCCAGACGAGGCCGTTGAATAAGTCGTGCAGGTTGTCGCGCGTGGGCACCTGGCCGGTGGCGTGGATGAACTGCTCGTAGGCCATGCCCGGGGGCAGGGCGTCCTGCGGGACGAAGCGCACCGGGCACGGGCCGGCGGCGTTCAGCGCCTGGTGCACGGGGCCGGCAACGGCGATGCGCGGCAGCCCCGCGTGCCAGGGCGCGTCCCAGTCGATCAGGCCAGGCGCCACGGCAGCGCTTCGCCCGCGCGCAGGGGCTTGAGCTCGGCCTCGCCGAAGGCGAAGCGCTCGGGCGGCGTCCAGCTTTCGCGGCGCAGGGTGATGGTGCCCTGGTTGCGCGGCAGGCCGTAGAAGGCCGGGCCGTGGAAGCTGGCGAAGCCCTCCAGCCTGTCCAGCGCGCCCGCGTTGTCGAAGGCCTCGGCGTACAGCTCCATGGCGGCGTGCGCGGTGTAGCAGCCGGCGCAGCCCGTAGCGTGTTCCTTGAGGTGCGCGGGGTGCGGCGCGCTGTCGGTGCCGAGGAAGAATTTCGCGCTGCCGCTGGTGGCGGCCTGCACCAGCGCCTGGCGGTGCACCTCGCGCTTGAGCACCGGCAGGCAGTACCAGTGCGGGCGGATGCCGCCGGTGAAGAGGGCGTTGCGGTTGTACAGCAGGTGGTGCGCGGTGATGGTGGCGGCGGTGCAGGGGCCGGCCTCGGCCACGTACTGCGCGGCTTCGCGGGTGGTGATGTGCTCGAAGACGATCTTGAGACCGGGGAAGTCGCGGCGCAGCGGGATGAGCTGCTGCTCGATGAACACGGCCTCGCGGTCGAACAGGTCGATGTCGGGGCTGGTCACCTCGCCGTGCACCAGCAGCAGCATGCCGGCCTGCTGCATGGCTTCGAGCGTCTTGTGGATTTTGCGCAGGTCGGTCACGCCCGCGTCGCTGTTGGTGGTGGCGCCGGCGGGGTAGAGCTTGGCCGCGACCACGCCCGCGTCCCGGGCCCGGGCGATTTCCGCGGGAGCCAGGTTGTCGGTGAGGTACAGCGTCATCAGCGGCTCGAACGCCACGCCCGCGGGCACGGCGGCGAGGATGCGCTGCTTGTAGTCGAGCGCCTGCGCGGCCGTGGTCACGGGCGGGCGCAGGTTGGGCATGATGATGGCGCGGCCGAACTGCGCGGCCGTGTGCGGCACCACGGTGGCCAGGGGCGCGCCGTCGCGCACGTGCAGGTGCCAGTCGTCGGGGCGGGTGATCGTGAGGGTGTCGAGGGTGGCGGTCATGGGGGCGCATTGTCCCATTGGCCACGGGGAATCATTTTTGATAGCGGCTAGCGCTTGTCGTACAAAGTTTTCAGGTGCTTTTGTTGCTGAAACTCTTGTGCAGCAAGCGCTGCCAGCTATCAAGAATGGAGCAAATCAGAACGGCGTGACGCTGTTGAAGAAGCGCCCGAGCCAGCCCATGGCCTGGGCCTCGGCCTGCTCGCCCAGGCCGCGCGAGACCACGCGCACGTTGGCCACGTACTGCGAGTCGATGATGTTGCCGGGGGCGATGCGGCGCGGGTCGATGGTGCCGGAAAAGCGCAGCACGTCCACGCTGCGGTTCACGCCGACCTGCTTCTCGCCGGCGATGACCAGGTGGCCGTTGGGCAGCACCTCGCTGACGATGGCGGTGATGTTGCTGGTGAAGGTGTTGGTGCTTTGCGTCTTGCCGCCGCCCTCGAAGGCGTTGGAGTATTCGGCGCCGATGGCCGTCTTGTCGGCCAGGTTGCCGCCGACGAAGGGCAGGGCGGTGATGCTGCCGCTGACCTTGGGGTTGCGGCTGACGTTGGAGGTCGAGTTCTGCGTGGCCGAGGTCTGCTCGCTGATGCGGATGGTGACCACGTCGCCCACCAGGCGCGCGCGCGGGTCTTCGAGCGCGGGGCGGTAGCGCGCCGCGTGGAACAGGCTGCCCGTGGGCGGGGCCGCCGTGTGCTGCTGCGGCATGGCGGACAGCGGCGGCGGCGCGGTGGGCAGCACGTCCACCGGCGGCGGCGGGTTCATGCTGGCGCAGCCGGTGGCGAGGGCCGCCAGGGCCGCCACCAGGGCGGGCAGTGCGAGGCGCGGGGCGGTGGTCATGGCGAACCTCACAGCTGGGAGAGCTTGGCCAGCATCTGGTCGCTGGTCGAGATGGCCTTGGAGTTCATCTCGTAGGCGCGCTGGGTCTGGATCATGCTGACCAGTTCCTCCACCACGTTGACGTTCGATGCCTCCAGGAAGCCCTGCTTGATGTAGCCCAGGCCGTTGGTGCCCGGCGTGCCCTGCTGCGGCTGGCCGGAGGCGGCCGATTCCTTGTACATGTTCTGCCCCACGGGCTCCAGCCCGGCGGCGTTGATGAAGGTGGACATGGCCAGGTTGCCCACCTGCTGCGGCTGGGCGTTGCCGGGCACGGTGGCCGACACCACGCCGTCGGCGCTGATGCTGACCTTGGTGGCGTTGGCCGGGATGGTGATGCCGTTGGCCACCGGCAGGCCGCTGGAGGTGACCAGGCGCCCCTGCGCATCGACCTGGAACGAGCCGTCACGCGTGTAGCCGATGGTGCCGTCGGGCAGGTTGACCTCGAAGAAACCGTTGCCGTTGATGGCCACGTCCAGGCTGTTGTTCGACTGCTGCAGGCTGCCTTGGGTGAAGGTGCGGCTGGTGGCCACCGTGCGCACGCCCAGGCCCAGGTGCAGGCCGGTGGGCAGCTGGTTCTGCTCGGTGGTCTGCGAGCCGACCTGGCGCAGGTTCTGGTAGATCAGGTCCTCGAACACGGCGTTGTTGCGCTTGAAGCCGTTGGTCGAGACGTTGGCGAGGTTGTGCGAGATCACGTCCAGCTGGGTCTGCTGGGCGGTCATGCCGGTCTTGGCGATCCACAGGGAATTGATCATGGTGTTCTCCTTCGGCCGCGTCAGCCGTTGATGCTGAGCAGCTGGGCGGCGCTCTTGTCGCTGGATTCGGCGGTTTGCAGCAGGCGCATCTGCTGCTCGAACTGGCGCGCGGCGGCGATCATGCCGACCATGGACTCGACGGCGTTGACGTTCGAGCCCTCCAGCGCGCCGGACAGCAGCGTGGCGTTCGGGTCCTGCGCCAGCGGATTGCCCGAGGCGGCGCGAAACAGGCCGTCGTCGCCGCGCTGCAGCGGGTCGTCCAGGCCCGGCGTGGCCAGCTTGATGCGGCCCACCGGCGCCGGGGGCTGGCCCGCCGTCTGGGCGGTGATGGTGCCGTCGGCGCCGAGCGTGATCTCGGCGCCGGGCGGCACGTCGATGGGCGCGCCGCCGTCGGACAGCACGGGCAGCCCGGTGCTGGTCACCAACTGGCCCGCCTGCGTGACCTGGAGCGAGCCGGCGCGCGTGTAGGCCTCGGTGCCGTCCAGGCCCTGCACGGCGAACCAGGCGTTGCCCGTGGCCATGGCGTCCAGGTTGCGGCCCGTGCGCTGCACCGGGCCGGGGGTCTGCACATGGCCCGACGTGGCTTCCAGCGCGAACACCCGGGTGGTCGCGCCGTCGCCCTGCATGGGCACGGAGCGGAAGGTGGACATCTCGGCGCGGAAGCCGTTGGTGGAAACGTTGGCCAGGTTGTTGGACAGCACCGCCTGCCGGTGCGCGGCGGCGCTGGCGCCGGTCATGGAGGTGTAGATGATGCGGTCCATGGCGTGGCCTCGGTTTCAGCGCGCGTCAGCGCAGGTTCACCAGGGTGGACATGATCTGGTCCTGGGTCTTGATGGTCTGCGCGTTGGCCTGGTAGGCGCGCTGCGCGGTCATCATGTTCACCAGCTCGGCCGTCAGGTCCACGTTCGAGTCCTCCAGCGCGCCGGAGCGCAACTGGCCGAAGGCGCCGTTGGTTGGCTGGCCGACGGTGGGCTGGCCCGATTCGTAGGTTTCCACCCAGAGGTTGTTGCCGATGTCCGACAGGCCCTGCGTGTTGCGGAACGTGGCCAGCGACACCACGCCTTCGGGGCGCGTCACGCCGTTGGAGTAGCGCGTGAGGATGGTGCCGTCGGTGCCGATGTTGATGCCCGTGAGCTGGCCGGCGGTGTAGCCGTCCTGCGTGGACTCGGAAACGGCCCACTTGGTGCCGTACTGGGTCGAGTCGCTGAAGTCGAACTCCACCGGGAAAGTGGGGCCTGGCGTCGGGCTGTTGGGGTTGGCCGGCGCCGTGGCGATGTTCAGCGTCAGGGTGGAGCCGCTGGTGATCTTGCCGTTGCCGTCGAAGGTGATGGTGCCGACCGGCGTGGCTACCACGGGCGGCGTCGCGTTCGGGTCGTCCAACTGGTTGTACACGCTCCACTCGTTGGGGTTGGCCGTTTTCTCGAAGTACAGGCTCACGGTGTTGGGCACGCCCTGGCTGTCGTAGACAGTGATCGAGGTGCCGTAGGTGGCGCGCGGCGTGGGCGGCGTGGCGGTGGCGGCCTCGACGGCGCGCGCGTCCAGGTTGAACGTGACCTTGGCGTTCTCGGTCTGCTTGGCCGGGATCGGCGCGCCGGTGGGGAACACCAGCGGCCGCGGCGAGCCGGCCGTGGGCTTGCCGGTGGCCGGGTCGACCGGGTAGCCCATCACCTTGCCGCCGGCGTTGGTGATGACGTTGCCGTCCTTGTCGAGCTTGAAGTTGCCGGCGCGCGTGTAGGCCATGGTGCCGTCGTTCTGCTGGATCTGGAAGAAGCCATTGCCGTTGATGGCCACGTCCAGGTTGTTGCCGGTCACGGAGATGTTGCCTTGCGTGAACTGCTGGGCGATGGCACCCACGCTCACGCCGATGCCGCCGTTGGTGCCGTTGGCCGAGCCGATGGCCGAGGCCACCATCTCGTCGAACTCGGTGCGCGACGCTTTGAAGCCCACCGTGCCGGAGTTGGCGATGTTGTGGCCGATCACGTCCAGGTTCTTGCTGGCGGCGTTCAGGCCCGAGAGACCTTGTTGAAAACCCATGGTTTGCTCCTTGAAAGAGGGTGTGCCGCGCTCAGACGATGTTGCGGAACAGGCTGTAGGGGATGGTGTCGCCGTTTTCCAGCGTCAGCGTGAGCGAGCCGTTGTCCCAGCCCGTGCCCACCACCTCGGACTGCATGAGCGTGGAGCTGTCCACGGCGCCGTCCTTGTTCGCAGCCACCACGCGAAAGCGCAGCGTGCTCGGGTCGCCGGCGGTGTACTTGCTGGTGTCCCAGGTGAAGTCGTGGCGACCTTTTTCCTGCGCGCCCAGGTCCACCGTGTCCACCACCTGGCCGCTGGGGCTGAGGACCTCGATCTTGGTCGAGGTGGCCGTGTTGCCCAGCACGAAATAGCCCTTGCCGCTGCCCTTCTCATCCACGGCCAGCTTGTTGCCTTCGGCCAGCACCGAGCGGCCGATCATCATCGTGCCCTGCAGCGTCTGCATGGCGGCGAACTGCTCGGTCATGCTCTGCATGGTCAGGTTGAGCTGCTGGATGCCCGTCACCGTGTTGATCTGCGCCATCTGCGAGGTCATCTGGGCGTTGTCCATCGGGTTCATCGGGTCCTGGTTGTTGAGCTGTGCCACGAGCAGCTTCAGGAAGCGGTCCTGCGCCGCGTTCGGGTCCGTCGTCGAATTGCCCGTGGTGGCCGTGGTGGCGGCGCCCGCGTCGAGCGCGCTGGTGTCGATGGGTGTGATGAACATGGCTGGTTACCCCTTGGCTCATTGCCCCATCTGCAGGGTCTTGAGCAGCAGCGTCTTGGCCGTGTTCATGACCTCGACGTTGTTCTGGTACGAGCGCGAGGCCGAGATCATGTTGACCATCTCCTCCACCGCGTTCACGTTGGAATGGTTGACGTAGCCCTCGCCGTCGGCCGAGGGGTGGCTGGGGTCGAACACGCGCCGCCCCGGCGCCTGGCTTTCCTCGATGCCGCGCACGCGCACCCCGGCGGCGGCGTCCGAGCCCATGGGCGTGGTCTGGAACACCACTTGGCGCGCCTTGTAGGCCTGGCCGTCGGGGCCGGCCACGGCATCCACGTTGGCCAGGTTGCTGGCCACGACGTTCAGGCGCTGCGACTGGGCGCTGATGGCGCTGCCGGAGACGTTGAAGATGGAAAACATCGACATGGCGAAGGCTCGCTTTCTCTTACTGGCCCTGGATGGCGCTGAGCATGGTCTTTGCGTTGCCGTTGATGAAGCGCAGCGTGGCCTCGTAGCGCACGGCGTTGTCCACGAAGTTGGCACGCTCGCGGTCCATGTCCACGGTGTTCTTGTCCAGGCTGGGCTGCGTCTGCACCGCGTAGCCCAGGGCGCCGGGCTGTTCGCCGGTGCGCGCCGCGGGCAGCGGAATGTGCCCGGCGTGGCTGGTGCCGTCGGTGCCCAGCTTCTGCTGCACCAGCGCGGCGCCGCCATCCGTGGCGGCGCGCAGGGCGTCGGCGAACTGGAAGTCGCGCGCCACGTAGCCCGGGGTGTCGGCGTTGGCGATGTTGCTGGCGATGACGCGCTGGCGCTCGGCGCGCAGCATCAGCGCGTTGCCGTGGAAATCCAGCCGTTGCGTCATCTTGTCGAGCATGGGGGCCTCTGGTGGGGAAAAGCCGGGGGGCTTCGGGTCGTGCAGCGATTATGAAAATGCGCCCTGTTTTCTAAAGCCCGAAGAAGCCGGGTTTGGGTGCGCAATTCCCGGCATGACTGCCGGGCCGCCCGGCCTACAGTGCATGCGTTGAATTGGCCCTGCGCTGCAGGAGGCGCTCATGACTTCCACTCTTTCTTCACCTTGGACCTGGCTGCGCCGCGCGCTGCCCGGCATGGCGCTGGGTGTGGCCCTGGGTGCCTTCGCGCAAGTACCGGCGCCCATGCCGGGCGATGCGCTGGCCGACATCGGCCCGATGACGCAGCGCTGGCTTGACGACGCGCTGCAGCGCGCGCAGGCGGGCGGATCGGCGCTGCGCATGGAAGTGGCGGTGGGCTCGCTCGATCCGCGCCTGCGCCTGGCGCCGTGTGCGCGCGTCGAACCCTACCTGCCCGCCGGGTCGCGCCTCTGGGGACGCACGCGCCTCGGGCTGCGCTGCGTCGAAGGCCAGGTGCAATGGAACGTTTTCCTGCCCGTGACCATCAAGGCCTGGGGCCCGGCCTGGGTGCTGGCGGGCAATGTGTCTTCGGGCAAGGTGCTGACGGCCGCCGACGCCGTGCAGGACGAGGTGGACTGGGCGTCTGAAAGCGCCGCAGTCCTGGCGAACCCGGAGTCCTGGGTCGGGCAGGTGGCATCGCGCCAGCTGCTGGCGGGCCAGGCGCTGCGCCAGTCGATGGTGCGCCCGCCCGAGCTGTTCCGCGCCGGTGCCCAAGTGCGCGTGGTGGCACAGGGCTCGGGCTACGTCATCACGTCCGCGGGGCAGGCGCTGAGCTCCGGGGCCGCGGGCCAGGCGGTGCGCGTGCGCATGGACAACGGCCGTATCATCAGCGGCACCGTGTCCGAGGACGGTGCCGTGGAAGTGGCGCTGTGAACGGTAAAAAATTCCAAAAAAAACCTAAAGTCTGGGAACGAGCCGCCGAAAACATGGACACGCAGCCTCCTGTCCACTGGAGGCGATGGAGAGAACCATGAAGATAGGTCAGCACCCGGAAATCGCCAACGCGCTGTCGCAGCCTGCCAAGCAGCAGGCCAAGGCCGCCGCGCCCGCGGCGCAGGCCGTTGCCCAAAGCACCGTGGCAACGAGCAGCGGTGCGCCGGTCACGTTCTCGAACGCGACGCGCAGCCTCGACTCCGCCAGCCGCGCCCAGGGCGACTTCGATGCCAACAAGGTCAAGGCCATGCGCGAGGCCATCCAGAACGGCACGTTCAAGGTCAATGCCGAAGCCATCGCCGACAAGATGCTGGCCAACGCCCAGGAAGTGTTCGCGCGCGTGCACAACTGAGAGCGCCCGCTTTCTCCTCCCCGGATCTTTCCCTCTTCTCCTCTCTCTCCTGAGCAGGCACCGCGATGACCTTGCAAGCCATCCTCGCCGGTGCCGAAGAAAAAGTACAGGCCGCTTCCGACGCCCTGCTGGCGGCCGACCCCGTGAAGCTGGAGCAGTGCAGCGGCTTGCTGCGTGACGCCGCCGCCGCGCTGGCACAACTGGTGCAGCGCCAGGGTACCCAGGCCATCGACGCCGCAAGCGTGCAGCGCATCCAGGCCCTGGGCACGCGCCTGGCCCTGGTGCGCGACCAGTTGGCGCGTGTGGCCGCGCTGGCCGACCGCCAGGCAGCCACCGTGCTGCCCCCGGTCGAGCCTTCCACCTATGGCAGCCCCAAGGGCAGCGCCGCGCGCATCTACCGCGCAGCCGGCTGATTGCTCCCAAAAACATAGCTTTCAGCGCTTGCTACATAAGCGCTAGAGCCATTTTTCCCTTGTATTCGGCTTGGTTCGGCGCGCAGTCTAGGCAACCGGCGCGCCCCAGGCCAGCAGACGCCGCGCAAGGGCCGCCCCGCCGCGCTGGCGTCGTCCCCCTGCCCGCGCGTAGCGCGAGAGCGGGGGGAAGCCGCGCAGCGGCTCAGGGGGGTGTTCTCTCAATGCGCCCGCATCTTGGTGCGCAGGCGGGCGACGGCTTGGCTGTGCAACTGGCACACGCGCGATTCGGTCACGCCGAGCACGGCGGCGATCTCTTTCAGGTTCATGTCGTGCTCGTAGTACATGCCCATGATGTGCTGCTCGCGCTCGGGCAGGGCCTGGATGGCGCGCACCAGCGCGTCGCGCAGGCGCTGGTCGCGCAGCATGGCCAGGGGGTCGGCGCCTGCGTCGGCCACGTGGCGGTCGAGAAAACCCTCGTCGCCATCGTCATGGTGCATGTCTTCGAGGTAGACAAGCTGGGTGCCGCGCACCTTGCCCAGCAGGCTCTGGTAGTCCTCCAGGCTCATGCCCAGCTCGGCGGCGATCTCGGATTCCAGCGGGCTGCGCCCGAGCCGCTGCTCGACGCGGTGCAGCGCCTGCTCGATGTCCTTCTGGCTCTTGCGCGAGCTGCGGCTCATCCAGTCGCTGTCGCGCAGCTCGTCGAGCATGGCGCCGCGGATGCGCTGGGTGGCGAAGGTCTCGAACTGCACGCCCTGCGCCGCCTCGTAGCGCGACAGGGCCTCGGCCAGGCCGATCATGCCGACCTGGATCAAATCATCGAGTTCCACGTTGGGCGGCAGCTTGGCAATCATGTGGTGCGCAATGCGCCGCACCAGCGGTACATGCTGGCGCAGCAGGGCATCGCGGTCGAGCTGGCCTTTGGCGGTGTACATCACGAATCAGTGGCTCCGGACGAAGGGTGCGGTGGCCGGTGCAAGACTGGCATACAGCGGCGGCATGGCCACCGTTTCGTCGATGGTGCCCGCGTTCTCCAGCAGTTGCAAGGCCATGCGCTGCAGATCCTGGGGATTATCCGCGTCCACCACCAGCCCCTGCTGCGCTAGGCCGAGGTAGTCGGCCGCGCAGCGCTGCAGCGTGGCGATCTGCGTGCGCGCCTGGCGCTGCTGCGCCGGGCCGTCGCCGCGCACCAGGGCGCACACCTGGCTGCCCAGGCCGGCCTGCACCGCCAGCTGCTTGATGTGGCGGTAGGCCTGCTGTGTGCCCGTGGTGCCGGGCGCGGTCAGGATCAGCGGCACGCTGGCGTGCGGCAGCAGCTGTGCCAGCTGGTGCACGGGGGCGTGCAGCAGCACCAGCGCGTAGGCGCGGAACAAGGGGTGCAGCGGCGCCAGGGGTGCGGCGTCCGGCAGGCGCAGCAGACCCCGGGCCGCGGGCAGCACGGCCACGCAGGCGCTGTCGCCATGCAGGGGGCTGGGCGGGGCGCTCCAGCCGTCCTGCTCCAGCAGTTGTTCCAGGCCGGGGGCGTGCGGGCTTTCCACGGCGCAGCCATCGAGCACGATGGTCGGGTAGCCCAGGCGCTGCAGTTGTTCGCACAACTGCCACAGCACCTGCAGGCCGAGCGCATCCGGCGCGCTGCCGACGGCGGCGAAGCGCAGCGCTTCGGCCGGGGCGCGGTGCAGCAGGCCCATGCCCTGGTGCATGCCGCGTTCAAGCATGCTGCGGCCCGGGCGAGAAGAAGAAGTTCAGTTCCATGGCCTTGGGGTCGAACGCCGACTTGGCCGGCGCGCGCATGGACTGCTGGATGAGCTGGTGCGCGTTGGCGGCCTCCCAGTCTTCGGGCACGCGCTGGCCGTTAGTCACGCCGCGCAGCAGCGTCTGGTGGCGGATCAGCGCGTCCATGGCGGGGCCAAGCTTCACGGCCTCGTCGATTTTCGAGAGGATGGCCTGCTGCGGCGCGCCGCTGGTCTTGAAGGCGTCGAGCACGTCGTCCAGCGTATCGCCGTGGCAGCCGGCATTGAGCACCAGCAGGCGCTGCACGCCGGGCAGGTCGAGCACTTCCTCCATCTCGCGCTTGCGCGGGTCGCGCGGGGCCACGCCGGTGGTGTCGATCAGCACCATCTTCTTGCCCACCAGCAGGCCCAGCAGGTCCTGCAGCGCGGCGCGGTCGTGCGCCAGGTGGGCCACCACGCCGAGCATGCGGCCGAAGCTGCGCAACTGCTCGTGCGCGCCCACGCGGTAGGTGTCGAGCGTGATCAGGCCGACGCTGCCCGGGCCGTACTGGCGCGCGCACATCGCGGCGAGCTTGGCCGTCGTGGTGGTCTTGCCCACGCCTGTGGCACCCACCAGGGCGAAGATGCCGCCTTCCTCGTACAGCGGCTCCATGCGCGCGTCGGTCTTGAGGTTGCGCTCCAGCACTTCCATGAGCCAACGCACGGCGTCAGCGGCGGAAAGGTCCTCCGGCAGGCGCTCCAGGATGGCGCGCGACAGCGCCGGGGAATAGCCCGCGCGGATCAGCTTGAGCATCAGGTTCGACTGGATCGGGTCCTGCCGCGCCTGCCCCAGCCAGGACAGGGTGTTGAAGCGGTCCTCAATCAGCTCCTTCATGGCTTGCAGCTCGTTCATCAGCCCTTGCTGGCTGACGGCGGGCTCGGTGCGGCGGCGTGGCTCCTCGGGCAGCTCCATGGGAATGCTGCGTAGCGGATTGTGGCGCGCCACCACCGGCGCGGCGGGCGCGGGGCGTGGTTCATGCACGGGCGCGGGGGCGCGCTGGGGCTCGCGGGCGATGAATTCGGGTTCACGCGCGCTCGGGCGCTCGGGCGCGAACTCGCGTGCACGCGGCTGCGGCTCGGGCGTGAAGCCGCGCGTGTGCTCGGGCTGGGAGTCGCGTGCACGCTCGGCGAAGGTCGGCAGGCGTTCCGGCAGGGCGGGTTCGGCCTGCGCGGCCGGGGGGGCACCGTGCATGGCCTCGTGGCGGCGGCGCAGCATGCGCTCGCGCACGTAGTCCTGGAACGACAAGGTGCTCATGGCCAGTTGCTCGGTGTCGGCCTCGACGCTGCGGCGCGCGGGCGCCGGGGTGGGCACGGGAGCGGGCCGTGCGCTCGGCGCGGGCGCGGCGCGGCGTGGCTCCTCGCTGAGCTGCATGGGCTGCAGCGCGGGCCGTGCGGAGGGAGCGCTGTCCTGGTCGAGCGCGTGCAGCGTGTCCTCGGCGGTGGCCACGACCTCCACGCCGTTGGCGGTGGCGCGGTTGGACAGGATCAAGGTACCGTCGCCGAAGGCCATGCGGGCCTTGGCCAGAGCCTCACGCGAGGTGGCGGCGTGGAAGCGTTTGATGTTCATGCTGCACCTTTGAGAATCGGGCCGATGCGGATGGTGTGGGTTTCAGGGATCTCGCTGTGCGCGAGTACCTGCAGCCGGGGCGCCACGCGGCGCACCAGGCGGGAAATGGCGCCCCGGATGGCGTCGGGCACGAGCAGGCAGGCGGGCATGCCCATTTCCTCCTGGCGCAGGGCGACTTCGGCGGCTTTTTGCGTCAGCATGTCGGCCACGCCGGGGTCGAGCGAGGGGCCGTTGGCGGCGTTGCCCAGGGCCTGCACCAGCAGGCGCTCCAGGCCCGGCTCGATGGCGATCACGCTGAGTTCGCGCGTCGGGCCGTAGATCTGCTGGACGATGGCGGGCGACAGCGCGATGCGCACGCGGCGTGCCAGCTCCACCGGGTCCTGCGTGGCGGTGGCGTGCTCGGCCAGTGTCTCGATGATGGTGCGGATGTCGCGGATATGCACGGATTCCTCCAGCAGAAGCTGCAGCACCTTCTGGAAGGTCGTGATCGAGACCATCTTCGGTACCACCTCTTCGATGAGCTTGGGTGCCAGCCTTGCCACATGCTCCACGAGTTGTTGCGTCTCGGTGCGCGACAGGAGCTTGGCGGCGTGCACTTGCATCAAGTGTGACAAATGGGTGGCCATCACGGTCTCGGAATCAACGACCGTGAAACCGGCCATTTGCGCCGCTTCGCGCTGCGCGCCGTCGATCCAGTGCGCGGGCAGGCCAAACGCCGGGTCGGTGGTGGGCGTGCCGATCAGCGGCGTGCTGATGCCCCCAGGGTTGATGGCCAGGAACATGCCGGGGAAGGCCTCGCCCTCGCCCACGACCACGCCGCGCAGCGTGATGCGGTAGGCGCTGGGCTTGAGTTCGAGGTTGTCGCGCACGTGCACGGCGGGCGGCAGGAAGCCCACCTCCTGCGCGAACTTGCGCCGCACGCCCTTGATGCGCGTGAGCAGGTCGCCTTGGCGGCTCTTGTCCACCAGCGCGATCAGGCGGTAGCCCAGCTCCAGGCCCAGCAGGTCGATGGGCTGCAGGTCGTCCCAACTGGCTTCGCCGTCGCTTGCCGGGGCGGGGGGCGCTTCGGTCGCGGCCGCGGCCGTGGCTGCGGCCTGCTTCTCACGCTGTACCAGCAGCCAGGCGCCGTAGCCGAACAGGCTGCCCATGGCGAGAAACACCACGTGCGGCATGCCGGGGATCAGGCCCAGCAGGACCAGGATGCCGGCCGTGACGCCCAGCACGCGCGGCGACATGAAGAGCTGGCGCACGATCTGGCCGCCCATGTCCTGCTCCTTGCCCACGCGCGAGATCACCATGGCGGCGGCCACGGAGATCAGCAGGCCGGGGATCTGCGCTACCAGCGCGTCGCCGACCGCCAGCAGGATGTAGCTGTTGGCGGCTTCGCTGGCCGACAGGCCGTGCTGCGCCATGCCGATGGCGAAGCCGCCGACGATGTTGATGAGCAGGATCAGGATGCCGGCAACGGCGTCGCCGCGCACGAACTTGCTGGCACCGTCCATGGAGCCGAAGAAGGCGGCTTCTTCCTGCACCTCGGCCCGGCGGCGCTTGGCTTCGTCTTCGTTGATGAGGCCGGCGTTGAGGTCGGCGTCCACCGCCATCTGCTTGCCGGGCATGGCGTCCAGGGTGAAGCGCGCCGACACCTCGGCGATACGCTCGGCGCCCTTGGTCACCACGACGAAGTTGATGACCACGAGGATGGCGAACACGATCAGGCCGACGGCGAAGTTGCCGCCGATCAGGAAGTGGCCGAACGCCTCGATCACCGCGCCAGCAGCGCCCGGGCCGGTGTGGCCTTCCAGCAGCACCACGCGGGTGGAAGCGACGTTGAGCGACAGGCGCATCAGCGTGGTCAGCAGCAGCACCGAGGGGAAGGCGGCGAAATCCAGCGGCCGGATCATGTACGCAGCCACCATCATCACCATCAGCGCCACGGCGATGTTGAGGGTGAAGAAGGTATCGAGCAGCCAGGCCGGGATGGGCAGCACCATGAGTGCCAGGATGGCCACCACGAGCAGCGGGGCGGACAGGCCCTGGACCAGGGCGCCGTTGCTGCTGGTCCACTGGCGCAATGCGGTCAGAGAGGTGTTCATGCGGCGCTTCCTTCAGGCGTATGCGGGGCCTGGGTACGGGCGGCGGGGTGGTGCGGGTCCAGTTCGGGCGGAACGAAGGGCTCCGCCAGGGCCTCGGGCATGCGCCCTTCGCCGCGCAGGGCGGCCTTGAGGCGGTACACGTAGGCCAGCACCTGGGCCACGGCGGCATACAGCTGCGCGGGGATGGGCTGGTCCAGCTCGGCGTGGGCGTACAGCGCACGCGCCAGCATCGGGGACTGCAGCACGGGGATCTGGTGGCTGTTGGCCAGGTCGCGGATCTTGAAGGCGACCAGGTCGGTTCCCTTGGAAATCACCTGGGGCGCGTTCATGGTCTCATCGTCGTAGCGCAGCGCCACGGCATAGTGGGTCGGGTTCATGACCACGAAGTCGGCCTTGGGGACGGCATTCACGCTGGCGCGGTCGGCGATCTCGCGCTGCTTCTGGCGGATCTTGCCCTTGATCTGCGGGTTGCCTTCCGCTTCCTTGTGCTCGTTCTTGACTTCCTCGTGCGACATCTTCAGGCGCGACTTGAACAGGAAAGCCTGCAGAGGCACGTCGATCAAGGCCACTAGGAAAACAACCAGCAGCAGCAGGGCCATGCCCATCATGAGCCAGTGGGCCACATGGCTGATGGCCAGCTTGGAGGGCTGCAGCGCCACGATCACCACCTGCTCGATGCCGTTGCTGAAATATTTCCAGGCGACGAAGGTGAGCACCGTCGTCATGAACAGCATCTTGGCCACGTTGACCAACTGCTGCTTGGAAAACAGGTTGGCAAAGCCCTGAAGGGGGTTGAGCCGGTTGAACTGCGGGGCGACGGGCTTGAAGCTGTAGATCCAGCCGCCTGCGGCGATGGCGCTGGCCACCGTGGCAAAGCAGGTCAGCAGCGCGAAAAGCAGGCTGGCGGCCAGGCCCACCAGCACCATGTCTTGCAGGCGAAGGAGCATGAAATGCGGGCCCTGCACCGTCTCGGCGTTGAAGCGCAGTTGCTGCGCCAGGGCGAATTGCATGTGATCGACCAGGGGCCTGGCGAGCACCACCATGGCGGCGGCGCCGGTGCCCAGGATGGCCAGGTGCGAGAGGTCGCGCGAACGTGCAGCCTGGCCGTCGTCGCGGGCTTTTTGCAGCTTGCGTCCGGTGGCTGGTAGGTTCTTGTCTTGGCTGGAGTCCATGGGGGCACGACACTAAGGGTCGTGCCATTGTCGTGAGGCAGTGCCAAAACTAAAGGCCGAATAGCGCCTCGGAAGGGGTGCTATTCGGCCTTGGCGGGCGACTGGAAGCGCGGTTAAAAACCCAGACTGGCGAGCAGATCGTCCACTTGCGACTGGTCTGTGACCACGTCGGGGGTGTTCTCGGGGTCCACCACGGGGCCGGGCAGGTGCTCGCGCTCCGCCGGCTGTGGCGCGGGTGCGGGCGCGGCAGGTGTGTAGCCTGCGGGCGCGGTTTGCACCAGCAACTGCACCAGTTGCTGTTCGATCGTCGAGGCCAGGGTCACCACGCGCGCGATCACCTGGCCGGTCAGGTCGTGGAAGTCCTGCGCCATCATGATCTCGGTGAGGTGCTCGTCGGCCTCCCTGGTCACGCGCTCCATGTCCACCAGGTGGTTGTAGATCTCGCCCTTGGCCACGGTGGCGACGGGATCCTTCACCAGCGCATCGAGCACGCGCTTGGTCTCGGCCGCGATGTACTCGTGCTGGGTTTTGGCCTGTTCCACGCGCCCCAGCACCTTTTCCGCGGCCTCGCCCGTCAGGCGGGCGATGTAGGACAGGCGGTTTTGCGCATCCGGCAACTCTCCTGCGCTGCCACGCAGCTTGTCGGCGTAGCCCAACTGGTTGAGCGCATCGTGCAACTGGCGCGTCAGGGAACCGATTTTCTGGTGTACGTCGGGTGCGCTGTTCGACGGTGTTTCCGGGGTGTCCATGGTTTCATAGCCCCATCTTCTTGAGGATCAAGGTCACCTTCTCTTCCAGCGTGGCCTTGGTGAAGGGCTTGACGATGTAGCCAGCGGCACCGTTTTGGGCGGCCATGACGATATCTTCCTTGCGCGCCTCGGCCGTGACCATCAGCACGGGAAGGTGCTTGAGCTTTTCGTCTCCCTTGATTTCGGCCAGCAGCTGGAAGCCATTCATGTTCGGCATGTTGATGTCCGTTACCACGAAATCAAATTTGCCATTGCGCAGCTTCTGCAAGGCGGCGACGCCATCCTCTGCCTCGTCGGCATCGGCAAAGCCGCTTTCCTTGAGCAGGTTGCGGACGATGCGCCGCATGGTCGAGAAGTCGTCAACGATCAGGAAACGAAGGTCTGCCACGTGGGACCCTTTCGGTCGGTATGTATGGTCAATGGTCTCATGGGCGCGGCCGTTGTGACAAGTGGTTACGGCTGCTTACCCGGTGAGGGATTGTCCTGCTTTTCAGGAAGCAATTGTTCAATCGGGACTTCGCGGGGCTGTTTGCCCAGCAGGCGTTCCTCGGCCTCTCGGGTCAGGATGGTGATGGTAATGCGCCGGTTGATGGCTGCGCGTGGGTTGGTGGGCTCCAGCGGGTCGCTGGCGGCCAGGCCTACCACGCGGGCCAGCTTGGCGTCGGGCATGCCGGCGGCCACCAGTTCGCGGCGTGAGGCATTGGCCCGGTCGGCGGAAAGCTCCCAGTTGCTGTAGCCGCGCTCGCCGTTGCCGTAGGGCGTGGCGTCGGTGTGGCCGGCCAGGCTCACGCGGTTTTCCACCCCGCCCAGGGCCGACCCGATGGCGCCCAGGATATCGCGCATATACGGCTTCACCAGGGCGCTGCCGCTATCGAACATGGGACGGTTCTGGTCGTCAACGATCTGGATCTGCAGGCCGTCAGGCGTCACGTCGATGCGGATCTGCGAGCGGTACTCGTTGAGCTTGGCGTTCTCCGTGATCATCGCGTCGATCTTGGCGTGCAGCGCGCGGATGCGCGCCGCGTCCTGGCGCGCGCGCTCAGCGCGCGAACTCAGGTCCATGCGACGGTTGGTGTCGTCCGGGGAGTCGGAGCGGCGCACCTGGCCGTGCACCTTGGACAGGTCCGTGCCGCCGCCGGGGATCACGCTGGAACTGTTGCCTGCGCCGTCGCCACCGGCCATCGCCACCTTGAGCGGCGAGGCGAAGTAGGCCGCGATGCCCTGCAGGTCGCCCTTGGCCGTGGAGCCCAGCAGCCACATAAGCAGGAAAAAGGCCATCATCGCCGTGACGAAGTCGGCGTAGGCGATCTTCCAGGCCCCGCCATGCGCGGCATGCGCGGTTTTCTTGACGCGCTTGATGATGATGGGCTGGAGCTTCTTTTCGGCCATGGCGTTGCGTGGTGGCGGGCTGAGGGCGCGGGCTTACTTCTTGCCCTTCACGTGGCTTTCCAGCTCGATGAAGGTGGGGCGGTCGGTGGAGAACAGCACCTTGCGCCCGAACTCGATGGCCGTGGCCGGGTTGTAGCCCTGCATGCTGGCGAGCAGGGTGGACTTGATGCACTCGAACTCCTTGGCAGCGTCCTCGGCCTTCTGCTCCAGCAGGCCGGCGATGGGCTCGACCAGGCCATAGGCCAGCAAGATGCCCAGGAACGTGCCCACCAGCGCCGAGGCGATCATGCCGCCGAGCACGGCGGGCGGCTGGCCCACCGAGCCCATGGTGTTCACCACGCCCAGCACTGCCGCCACGATACCGAAGGCGGGCAGCGCGCCCGCCAGGCGCGTGAGTGCCGCCACGGGGGCGTGGGCCTCCTGGTGGTGGGTCTCGATCTCGCTGTCCATCAGCGACTCGATCTCGTGCGCGTTGAGGTTGCCCGACACCATCATGCGCAGGTAGTCGGTCATGAACTCGACCACGTGGTGATCCGTGCCCACCCCGGGGTACTTGGTGAAAAGCGGCGATTCCTTGGGGTTCTCCACGTCGCCCTCGATCGCCATCAGGCCTTCCTTGCGCGCCTTTTGCAGGATGTCGTAGAGCAGCGCCATCAGGTCCATGTAGCGCGCCTTGGTGTACTTGTTGCCCTTGAGTGCCGCGGGAATGGCGGCCATCGTGGCCTTGAGCACCTTGGGCTGGTTGTTCACGATGAGCGCCCCCAGGGCCGCGCCGCCGATGGTGATCATTTCAAAGGGCAGCGCCTCCAGCAGCACATGCACGTTGCCACCGTGGGCCACGAACACGCCAAAAACGCACCCAAAAGTGATGGCATAGCCAATGAGGACGAACATGTCGGAGGTGTAGGAGACGTGGGCGGGCCGGTCAAAAAGACCGTGCCCAGCCAGTGGCGCCGGGCACGGCGGGGATGCGCAATCGTATCAATGTATCGGCTGGCGGCGTCCGGTGCTTGAGAACTTATAGATTTTTTGGCCTCCAGCGTTTGTTTGGCAAGCGCTGGCAGCTATGATTTTTGATGTCCTATGCACGGGCGTGGCGCGTTTCACCCGGGCAGCCAGGCGCGCAGCCAGTCGTCCAGGTGCGCGCCTTCCAGCATCCAGTTCTGCCGTACTGCATCGCGTAGCGCGTCGCCCGCAGCGGCCGTGGCGTCCAGGTCGGCCAGGTGCATGCGGATGGCATCCACCCAGTCTTTGTAGCGATTCTTGACGCGCGTCACGGGCAGATCGCCTTGGTAAGGCGTCACGTCGCTGCATACCACGGGGTAGCCGCAGGCGCCGTATTCCAGCAGGCGCAGGTTGCTCTTGCAGTCGTTGAAGATGTTGTGCTCCAGCGGCGCCAGGGCCAGGTCGAGGTTCAAGCTGGCCAGCTTGGCCGGGTAGGCTTCGATGGTCACGGGAACGTGGTACTCGTGCAGGTAGCGGCGCATGGGCTGCGGGCACATGCCAAGAAATACCCATTCCACCTCGTCCGCCAGCGCCTTTACTACGTCTGCTATGAGTTCCAGATCTCCCTGGTGACCTGCACCTCCCGCCCAACCCACGCGAGGGCGGCGGCCCTGGCGTCTCAGGCTCACCAGACGGCCCCAGCGGTCGGGCAGCAGCCGGTTGGGTACCACGCGGATGTCAGGGTGTAGCCCCGCCATCGCCTCGGCCAGCGGGCCGGTGGAGACGACGAAGCGATCCATTAGCGCCAGCCAGCGCCGCAACAGGCGCGGAACTTCCTTGGGCATGTGATCGCGGTGGCCGTTCTTCAAGGGCAGGTTGAGCAGGTAGTCGTCCAGCTCGGCCACCTTGAACGCATTGGTGAATGGTGCAGTACGGCGCACCATCTCGAATGGGGCGTCGAGCACCAAGCGCTGCAGCACCCACGCGTCGGGCTGCAGGCGCTCCATCTCGACTGGCCCGTAGTGGTATTCGCTCACCCGCACGTCGGCCAGCCCGGCTTGCGTCATGCCCTGGCCGGGGTGGATGATGCGGTAGTGGCCGCAGCCGAAATTGTCGGCGTGTACCGCCAGCACCACCGGCAGCGGGCGCCAGGGCAGCGGGTTCCAGTTCAGGCGCGTATCTGTTTCCACGGCGAATTCCGTGGACTGGAGCGACAGGTTGCGGTTGTAGGCCGGATCGTGCGCCAGTGCATGCAGCCAGCGTCGGTACATCTCGTCCTGCGCGCGCTCGCGTTGCTGGCCGAACGCCTCGGGAGGCGTAGACGTCAGGGTGGCGCCCTTTTCGTGCAGTAGCACGGCGTGGGGCGTCCATACCGTCAGGTAGCCTGCCGCGCGTGCGCGCAGGCACAGGTCCATGTCGCCGCAGATCAGCGGGAACGCATCGGCATCCATGCCTCCCAGCTCGTTGTAGAGCGTGCGGCGCACCATCAGGCAGGCGGCGCTGACGGCGCTGTAGTTCTGGTCGATTACCAGCCGCTGCATGTAGCCTGGGGCGTCGGCCGCTGCCCCGGAGAACGGGTAGCCTGCCATGCCGTGCAGCCCCAGCAACAGTCCGGCGTGCTGTACTTGACCGTTCGGGTAGAGCAGCTTGGCGCCGACCACGCCTACCTCGGGGCGCTGTGCGTGGTTGAGCAGCGTGTCGAGCCAGTCGCTCTGCGCGATAGCCGTGTCGTTGTTCAGTAGCACTAAATAGTCACCGCGCGCCTCGTGTGCCGCGAGGTTGTTCATGGCAGCGTAGTTGAACGGCTCGGGATAGCGCAGCACGCGGAGACGCGCTTCCCCCAGCGCCTCCAGGCCGTCGAGCCACGCGCAGGCGGCAGGGTCGGTGCTCCCGTTGTCCACCAGTAGGATTTCGTAATGTGGATAGGCGGTCTTTTCCAGCAGCGAGCTGACGCAGCGCTCCAGCAGGGCGAACAGATCTTTGGTGGGGATGATGATGGAGACCAGCGGCTGCGCTGTGTGCCCGTATATGATGCGGTAGCGGCCGGGCAGGGCGGCATTGACAGTAGCGTTGTCGTAGCCGCGTGCCCGCAGGTGCTTGGCAATGGCAGCCAGCTCATGTTCGTTGTTGACCAGTGGCGGTGCGGCGGTGGTCAGCAAGGGCTCATGCACATGGGCCAGTCCGTCGAGCCCGCCTGTTTCGATCAGGCGCAGCAGCAGTTCGAATTCCGGCGCTTGCGCATAGGCGGCATCGAATCCTCCGGCCTCCAGGAACACGTCGCTGCGGAACAGCCAGTGGCGCGCCATGTTTGCGGGGCAGGACAGCAGCATGTCCAGGTTGAAGTCGGGGCGCATGAGCGCAGCAGGCTCGCCCGTGTCGGTTTGCACCAGCGCATCGGCATAGACGGCGCGGCATTGCTGGGCATCACGCAGGTTCAGCGCCACGATGGGTAGGCCCGAGGGCGTGAAGCATTCACCCGCATCTACCATCATCAGCCAGTCGCATGCCATGGCCTGCACTTGCTGGCGAATGGCATCGATCTGCGCGGTGGGCGTTGCTGTGTCGGTCAGACATTGCAGTTGCGGCAGAGCAGAGTGTACTGCCTGTGCGCCCAGCACCGTGACGGATTGCGGCGCGAACGGCGGTTGAAGCGCTGCCAGGCTGCTCAGCGTGGCCGCCAGGGCGTGCTCGGGCGCACCTCTGACACGAATGAAAACTGCCAGCGCTGGCACGCCCCTGGCCAGCCTTTCGGCCATCAAATGCGACTGCATGGCCGTGGGCACGCGTTGGGCAAGCCATTGGGCCACGCTGGTGTCTTGCGTGGCCATTTGGTGCAACTGCGCCCGGCGCGATTCGGCTATGGCTGGGTTGTCCGGCACCGGGTAGCGTCGATAAATTTCCCGGTAAAGCGTGAGGAATCGGCCCTTCTCGCGCGCCAGCATGTGGTCGCTGCCGCCCGCCTGGCCCCGGCTGCGCACCTCCGCCGTCAGCAACGGAACATGGACGAAATCATGGCGCAGCGCTAGCCGTAGCAGCATGTCCCAATCCTCGAAGGCTGTTAGCTCTGTGTCGAACTCACCCACGGTGGTTAGGGCGCTGCGTGGGTGCGCCCAAGTGTTCACAGGAATGTAGTTAGCGACGAAAAGGCGGTCGAGGTCGAATGCGACATCCAGGTGCCGGCGCCTGCGCTGGTGCACGATGCGTTGGTCTTCCTCCAGGGTCTCGCTCACATATTCCGCATCTGTATAGACCACGCTGTGGGGGTGTTCCACGAATGCTGCAGCCAGTGTCGCTAGGTGGTGGGGACGGTACAAGTCGTCGTCGTCCAGATATGCCGCGTAGCGGCCCTGGGCGACCTTCAGGCCCGCATTACGCGCTGCGGAGAGTCCTTGGTTTTTGCCCTGGCGCAGGTAGGTCAGCGCAAAGCCGTATCCATCCAGGAGGTGCTCCACAGGCTCGCCATGGTCGTTGACCAAGATCACCTCGAAATCGTGCATCGTCTGCTGCGCCAGGCTGTCTAGCGCGTCGCGCAGCAAGTGAGGCCGGTTGTACGTGGTAAGGATGACGGAGAACAGCGGCGCTTCGTGCCACTGCGCAAGCTCGCGGAGGCGCTGTACCAGTGCCTTGGCCCTGCCTCCCAGGGGCGTGCTGAATTCGGCTGGATATAGCGCAAGACGGCGCTGGATGTGCGCCGCCACTTCGTGTTCCTGGCCTTTGAGGTGGTGTTGCGCACCACGTGCGAAAACGCCTTCGACAATGCTCAGGTGGTCTTCCAGTGGTGCCGTCGATGTGTAGAAGGACTGTTGCGAATGTTGTGCGCCATGCCAGCGGTAGCTGACGCCCGGCGTATCCACATAGGCGAAATCTGGAAACCGCTCGGCCATCTGGATGGCCATATCCCAGTCGCCTCCGCCGTTGTTCTTCACAGGACGCCATGTCTGGCAAAACGCCTCGCGGCGATAGATCACGGCGGAAGGCGCCATGTAGTTGTCGTGGATCAGCAGATCTGCGACTTCGTTGCGTCCGCCCACGTAATTGGTGGGGCGGTAGCCTGGGTGGCGTGGCTGGGCCAAAGCGGCACCCTCCTCATTCACCCAACGGATGCTGGTGTAGCCCACCGCCACTTCTGGGTGGGCCTGCAGCACGGGCAACAGGCGCGCGAGATGGCCGGGGTTGAAGTAGTCGTCGGCAGACAGGAAAGTGAAATAGCGCCCCAGTGCGATCCACAGCCCGTTTTCCCAGTTGTAGCCGGGACCATAGTTGTAGCGATTGCGCATATAGCGCACGCGCGGCTCATGGGCAAACGCTGCCATCACCTGGGGCGTTTCGTCGGTGGATGCGTTGTCGAGAACCAAGACCTCAATGTCGTCTATGCCCTGGTCCAGCACTGATTGCACGCACTGCCGCAGAAAGCGCCCGTGGTTGTAGGTCGGAATGACTACGCTTATTTGCGGCGCTATGCCGCGCAGGGCGGCGACATCTGCTGCAATAGCAGCAGTGATGCGATGGATCCAAAAGTCCGCCGAACGGTGAAAAAGTCGGGAGTGGTCTTTGTCATGAGGTTCTCGTGCAACACCCCACTCCGCTGGTGGATAGCCCGGATCCGCCATGACCCAGGAATCTAGGTAATTCCATTTTTCGCCGAAGTTTGGCAGCTCCATCGGCGCGAAGACTTTTGTAAAGCAATCGGCGTTGCCCAGAGTTGCGCATTGGCTTGCTTCGCGCAATTGCAAGTAGTGGCGTTTGTGCGCTGCAGGCGGGAACGCAGGCTGACCTTGCCAGTCCAGTGCAATGAGCAGTAAGCCGTCGTAAGAGGGTGCTGAAGCCGCATTGGTCATGCGCTCGAACAGCAAATCATGGGGCTTGCCATAAGCCCCCAGCGGCTCTAGTGGCATCTGCCATTTCACTGAGGCCCAGTTTGCGTCAGATAGCACAAACACCTGCTGGCACTCGAGGGAGTATCCAGCGATACCTATACGCCAAGGCGTGCCGGAGCACCTCCCTCCCGCGATCAATGTCCAGTCTGTCATGCGGTCTTCCTTGTGGTGTTTTTGGGCTTCTGGCTCTTGTGTGGAAGGGGTTGAATACCTATTTTTATAGTGAATCGGCCAGATTCCATGCGTTGGCCTGATGGACCAGAGTTTTCCAGGACACTAGGCTCGCAGGTGCCTGCAAGTTCTTTCGAATCACTGCCTCAATGTAATGCTCATGGTCGCGCTCGGAACTGATGACAATGACATCATTGGCCTTGGAGTTTGCGCGCATCCATCCTGGCGCTTCGATGGGCACGCCCAGCAATTGGGTACCATGCCTTGTACTGTTGGAATCGACACAGGCCACGATATGATGGTTATGCCTGCGCGCTTCCAGCACCAGCAACGCGGCGATGAAGGCGCTGCCGAAAATGAAAATACGCTTGCCTACCAGCGGCTCGAGAATGTTCAACGCGGGGGCGTTCGTGATTTGTTGCGCCCAGGTGAGCAACCTTTGTGTGGCGCTGTCGTGACCGCTGGCATCCAGCATTTGCAATGCGTCAGGCGGCTTCCCGGGCACGAGCAGATGTTTGAGGAGGAAGATGGGCAAGCCCGCCAGGAATGCGTTTGGTGCGTTCTCGATATTCGCTTCCAAGTGTGCTGTGGTTTTTTCGATGTGTCGCAGGGTAGGGAGCGCAACAGCCTTGGGCGCGTTGGTCGTGATCGCCTCCTGTATGTCGAAGCGTTCCACGAAAGCTTCGAAATGTACTGCATGGTGTTGTAGGCCCGGGACTCCGCGGGCGACGTGCTCCAGCCCACGATAGAGGTATATGCCCGGGCGCGAAAGGCTGGCCGTGTGAGAAAACTGATTGAGATGCACCCGACGGCGTAGAAGAGGGCTATCGATATAGCCAATGGTGTGTTCCCTGTTCACGTGGGCGGGCAGCAGAACGTCGGCAATGCCGGCCGCATCCAGGGGGTTGTCAACCAAAGGCTTGGCTCGGAGATAGCTTTCAATTGTGTAACCCTGTGGGAGTGCAGACCTGTCCAGCATCACCCCGCTGGGCATGGGCCACAGGCGCTCTTTGAGAAAGCTGGCGATATATTCGCCAGGGCCGAAAATTCGGTCTGCGCCAGACGCAGTAGCCTGTGGCATGGGCCTGCCATCTTGGTCAATGTCGCTGACGCGCGTCCATACCAGGCTGGTGCCAGGGTGTTCGTCGAGAAAGCGCATCTGGCGCTCCAGCATGTTGTCTTCCATGATGTCGTCGTCATGGGTGGCAATTACTCGGCGGCCTATGGCTAGGTGGTAGGCAGAGAGACAGTTGAAATTAACGGTGCAATTGTTGGGTGCATTCCTGACGTAGCGGATTCGAGGGTCGTTCAGGCCCAGGATGTACTTTGCCGTGTCATCGGTACTGCAGTTGTCGAGTAACAAAAGCTCGAAATCTCCATAACTCTGGCGGAGGATTGCTTCAAGTGCTTCCTGCAGGTAATGCCTGCGGTTGTAGGTCAGCAACGCAACGGTTAGCGCAGGGGCAAAGAGGCTCATGCAATGTGATTGTGTTTTTGTGGATGGAGAAAAACGAAATTTGTCTCAACGGTCTCTTCGTCAATTTCGGGGCAGGGCTTCAGACCGCTGGCATTCAACGTATAGGCACGATACCCATGCTGGGCGAGTTGTGCGACGACATCGTTAGGGTGATAGCCAAATTGCCGTGACCATTTGCGCAGCAATTCAATGAGGATTGCCGGCTTGTGGTAAGACAGCATCTTTTCAGCACCCTGAATCACCATTAATTCTGCTCCTTCCACGTCGCATTTAATGATGTCGGGTGCCAAGTCCTGATGTGTACAAAAAATGTCCAGGGTCGTGCTGAGGCAGGTGACCTTTTCGAGCTCTTCCAGGGGGGCTGGCTGCCCAGTCTTGAGAAGGGATGTAGCGCCTGAGCAGCGGGGAGTGTGGAGAAATTCCAGCATGGCTTCTTGGTTCGAGAACGCTAGTTGATGCGCTATTACGTTATCCAAGCCATTATGCTGGATGTTGCGCAACAAAATGCCATGGGTGTGCGGAATGGGTTCGAACGCATGTATCCGCGCCGTGGGGCAATGCCGGGCTAGTGCCAGTGAATACCATCCGCAGTTAGCGCCAATGTCCAAGACGACGGAATCTTTCTGGATAAGAGCCTTCAGAAACTCGGTTTCCGGGGCTTCATAGCTCCGGAAATTCATCAGCGTATAGGGGACGAGGTGTTGATCTTCGGGGTCCAAGAAGAACGCGACCTGCTGGGAGCGGGAGCGCACGAAGATCCCTTCCGGCTGGATGTGCAGGGCCTCTACATCGGTGCCGTTCAAAAAATCCGGGTAATTGAAGAGGTGGGTGTGCAGGGTGTGGATGTTTTCAATGTAATCCTGCTTTTTTGTTTTTCCACTCTCATGCGCTTGCCGAAGTTCAATGAGCCTGTTCATGTGGCGTTCCTGATTCCAAGCAGATGATTTTGCCATTCCAGCAGTATTGCTGCAGGAGCGTCTGGCGTATTTCAAGTGCGTAGGTGGTGCTGGCAACTAAAACTGTTACTCCGGGGTGATATATGATTGATTCAGGAGCGATGATAGGGATATCCAGTAGTTTTTTTCCTTGCAGGCCCGTGTTCCTATCGATGATGGCCCGGATATTTGCTTGGCCCAGGCTGGTGTCGCAGAACAGTCGGCTGGTCAGGGCGCCCGCGCCCCAGATTAGTAGGGGTTCTTGGCTTTGCACTAACTGTGCAACCTGTTCTTCGACTGGCTGTAGCGCTTGTCGTGAAAGATGGATGTAGGCGTGCAAACTGGGGGGCGTTCCCGCATCCCTGGTGGGCTTTGCAGAAGGCTTTGATGTTTTACGGTACAGAGCCAAGAGGTAGCAGTTGTCGTAGAAATCGTTGTGCTGGGAGGTGAGAGCGACTTGCTCGAAGCCGCATGTTGAAAGCAGGTTTTCCAAACTGGTAGCGCTGAAGAAATTGATATGTTCCAGCGCGAATTCCAAGAAAGGCTCGGCAGGTAGTTTTTGGCCAAAGGTCGATGCGTCAGGAACAGCAATGAAAAGGTAGCCATCGTCCTGTAGCAGAGCAGTAATTTTGGCCATGCTGCGGTGTAGGTCGGCAATATGCTCGAGTACGCCGCATAGGCTGATGAGCTTGAAACGTTCGCTGGTTACAAAGGTGTCGATGGTGGCAGGGCGGATTTCTAGGCCATAGGCCTTCTGCGCCAGTTTTGTCGCTGCTGCGCTGGGCTCCATACCGAGCAGCCGCTGGAATCCTGCATTCTGGAAATGATGAAGGAAATGCCCCATGCCCGAACCGATATCCAAGATGTAGGCATCATTTTTTAGTGGTGCGTGCTGATGCACAAAATGGAAAAAATCGGCGTGAATGCGCTGTAAACCGGTTGGCAGTTGGGTATGTAGGTGGTGCTCGGAAGCTTGGTAGAACTGATTGAGTGCTGATTGGTCGGGGATGTTATTGGCGAATGAAAAGCCGCAGATTCGGCATGCCACCACGTCGTAATGAATAGGCCTGGAAAGACTGGGAAGGAGGAAGTGCTGGCGATGGATCGATTCTTGGTCGCGACTGCCGCATATTTCGCAGTTTCTTTTTTTCATTTTTAGTGGCGCGGTGATTTTATGTGTGTAGCCAGCGATGTAAAGGCGAGTTCTTTGCGATGAGCACGTTCTGCTCTTCCAGTGGGACCTGCGTTGCGTCTCCGACCCAATAGATGTTGAATTGAGCCTGTGGATATTCTATTTCTTGCTTTTTGATGATTCCATTCAGTTGGATTGCTGCTTCCTCTAGGATTGTCCCATTTTTTTTTGCGATTCCGGGCGAAGTGTTCCTGTGCTATTGCGTATAGCATGTGGTCGTAAGCTAACGCTCTATTTAGTTTGGTCTTGAGTTCTGGGGGCGTTGTTTCATGCAGATCCGGGCGAACATTCATTTTTTGAGGGATGATTTGCTTCCACCCGAGTATCTTGGCCATGATGAGTAGGGAGGCTTCAAAGTGCTCGGTCAGGCCGACGAATTCACTTTTCCAAAGATTATCAATGGCGGTTCCGAGTTGTGTGAGGGAAATGACTTCGGTAGAAAATGATCCGCTCACATATTGAGTCATGGTATTGCGGTAGTGGTTGATGTCTAGTGCCTTGCTAATGATCTGGTCTCGCGAGAGGCCAGGGGCCGCAAGAGTTGTGTGGAAAGTATGGTCGGAGTGCCGAAGGGTGTGTGCGATATCCGAAAGAAAGCGGTCGATGGGATCGCGCAGGAAGGTCAGGTAGCGGGCATTTGGCAAGCCCAGGAAGCGGTGGGTGCCATAGGGCGTATGGCCTTGAATGAGTCGGTAAGAGGTTGTCTTTCCAATATGTGCGGCAGCGGTGGCCAGAATTTCTTTTGGATCGCCATACAGGTGGAGAATTTCGTTTGGCGCGTAATTGGCGGTCATCAAGGTGCGCAGTGTGCTGCCTGCAGTCTTGGGGATATGGACGAAAATCGGTGGCGGCATTTTCATTTTCCTTGGCTTGGCTGCGTTTTCAAGCGTTGCGCAGCTATTGCCATAATCTGCTGCGCTGCTTCCTGAGGCGGTATATGCAGCGTGTTAATGCAGATGTCTGCTGCGGGCGGGGCTTCATAGGGAGCACTGACGCCAGTGAAATGCGGTATTAGCCCGTGCCGCGCCTTTCTGTATAGGTTCTTGGGGTCGCGTGCTTCGCAGACTTCAAGAGGGGTATTCAGATAGACCTCGACGAAGTTGTCGTGGCCGATGATGTCCTTGGCCATGGCCCGGTCCGCGGCCAGAGGGGAGATCAGCGAGGCGATGACGATTAACCCGGCGTCGTTCATCAGGCGCGCGATTTCGGCCGTGCGGCGGGTGTTCTCTTTTCGGTCCTCGTGGGTGAAGCCCAGGTCGCGGTTGATGCCGTGGCGCAGGTTGTCCCCGTCGAGCACGCAGCACAACCGTCGCACCTGCACAAGTTGCTGCTCCAGCGCGTAGGCGGTGGTGAATTTGCCCGACGCGCTCAGGCCGGTGAGCCAGAAGGTCAGCGCCTTTTGTTGGGTCAATTGTTCCCGGGCAGCTCGGCTCATATGTCCTGCCTGCCAGAAGACGGGCTTAATGGGTTGGTTCATGGCGCAGCGGGCGCGTAGTGCAAGAGCATCCGGGCCAGTCCGTTTTCCAGACTGGTGTGTGGACGCCAGCCCAGTTGCGCGATCTTGTCAATATTGAAATATCCCGAACTGCGGGCTGCGGCTGCTGGCGCCCTGCGGGCCATGGGGCGCACGGCTAAGCGTCCATTCTGGCCTGCGGCGGCAATCATTTGGCGAGCCAATTCCAGGATGGTAGTTTCGTGGGGGGAGCCGAGGTTGTAGGCGTTGCCGGCCTCGCCGCGCAGCAGGATATGGAATAGCCCCTGGACAGTATCGGAGACGTAGCAGAACGGGCGCGAGGCACTTCCGTCGGAGTCGAGTTGTATGTCGCGGCCTTGCAGTACGTTGGCCAGAAAATCGGCGATAGCGCGGCCATCGTCCAGGCGCATGCCGGGGCCATAGCAGTGTGAGATGCGCGCAATCCTGGTATCCAGCCCGTATTGCGTGTGGTATGCGTGGCACAGGGTCTCCGCCAAGCGCTTACTTTCGCTGTAGCAGGCGCGTGGGGCCATCGGGTTTTCGCCGCCGAAGTCGTTTTCCCCAATGGCTTCTTTACCCAAGGTGTTCTCGCCATAGACCGCGCCGCTGCTGAGGAACAGGAAGGGGGCTCGTTCCCGGCGCGCGAGTTCAAGCAAGCTCAAAGTGCCGGTGGTATTGGCGAGGATCGTCTCCACGGGCCGATGCAGGTAGTCGTGCGGGCTGGCTGGACTGGCCGCATGGATGATGAGGCTGAATGGAATGCTGGTGCACAAGGGTTGGGTGACGTCCTGGATTACGGGTGTTATGTCGCCCGGTATGTCCAGCCAAGGCAGGCGCTGGCGTAGTTTGTCCAAGTCACGCGCTAAGGCGTAGATGTGCAACTGGGCTTCAGGACAGCTGCGGTTGAGCCAGACCAGGGTTTCGACGATGTGCCCGCCGATAAAGCCCGAGGCTCCGGTAACGAGAATGTGGCAATCCCGCAGTGCAGTCCAGGGCAGAGGGGCAGCAAGGATGCCATCGAGATCCTCGGCAAGGATGCGGTTAGGCGACTTCATAGATTTCCTCCAACCCGATGAGGCGTTCCGGTGCCAGTCCCAGGTCCAGCAAGTGTTGTCGGATGGCAGCGCCAAACCGGATCGAGCAGATCAGGAGAGGATAGGCACCATGGCGCTGTCCATCGTAGGCCGCCACGGCGTGGCCCGCGAACTGCCGGCCCCACTGGGCGGGCGAAGTGTCAGCGAGCGCCTGAATGGGTAGGGCGTTGGCCAGGGGCAGTACGTAGTTCTGGAAGTCCCCACCAATGCCGTAAGCGACGAACGGGCCGCCGATGCGCTGGTGAAAGCGTTGCAGCAGTGCCGCGCGCCGTTCGCTGGCGCAGGGCTGAACGCGTGCCAGGGCCCGGATCGAGTCCGGGTACACCGGCGATTCGTAGTGCCCCAGCGAAAGCTGGTGGCAGGTGAAGCCCTGGTTGGCGAGCAGCATGGCCAGGGACGAGGGCGTGAACTGGTGCAGGTGCTCGGGGTTGCGGTCGCTGGTCAGCAGGGGGTGGCCAGCGCCGTGAGGGACTTCGATCAGTACCTGTCCGCCGGGCGCCAATAGCCTGCGCCATGCCTGGAGTTCGGGGCCGAGTTCGGCAATGTGCTCCAGCACATGGAAGGACGCGATCAGGTCGTAGGGTGCGGATTCGATCTGAGAGGCAGAGGTTGGGAAGACCCGGTCCAGCTTCAGGCGTGCGTGTTCCCGGTCTTGAGACAGTTCTACGCCGTCATAGACCACAGCGTGAGTTGCCTTGATGGCGCGGCCTAACGTACCTTCTGCACAGCCTATCTCCAGGATGCGTCGCACTTTTGGGGTGAGTAGGTTCGCAAGTGCGGAGGCCCTGTCGGCGGTCTTTTTCTGGAACCACGGAGCCTGGGTGTCGTTGCGTTGCACGAGCGACGCGTAGTATTTGCTGCCTGCCTGTTCCGCAGGGCTGCGCCAGCGATGCCCGCAGCGTTGGCACGCGGTGTAGTCCGGGCTGGTGGCCAGCGCAGAGGCTGGGGTGGCGCAGCAGGGGCAGGCGGTGTCAGTCATGGGGATCAATCACATGCTTTTTGGCCCCTAGCCCTTATCCAGAAAGCGCGAGAAGCTCTCATTTTTGATGACTCCCTGCATCCCGTACCGCCAGAGAGGCTGGGCTCAGGGGCACCAGCATTTCGGCCTGCAATTGTGCCAGTGGCAGCAGCGGGCTCATGTCCTCCAGCGGCATCGAGGCCATGGAGCCATTGGCCTGCGGCACGGCGGCGACCTTGGGGGCCAGCGCTTCGTCGCGCTGCAGGCGCACTTCCACGATCATGGGGCGCGGTGCGGCCATGGCCTGGGCCAGGCCGGAGGCGAGTTCGGCAGCGTCACCGATGCGCAGAAACGGCAGTTGGTAGGTGCGGGCCAGATCCTGCAAGTCGGGCATCCACAGCCCGGCCTCGGGGCCGGTGCCGACGTAGCGTGCCTCGAAGTAGTTGCGCTGTGTGTTTCGGATGGAGGCGTAACCGCCGTTATTCATGACCACCAGGCAGATCGGCAGGTTCTGGCCGCGCAGGGTGGCAAGCTCTTGCAGGTTCAGCTGCAGGCTGCCGTCGCTTTCCACGGCTACCATGGGCTGGCGGCTATTGGCCAGACAAGCACCGATGGCGGCGGGCAGGCCGTAGCCCATGGCGCCCAGGCCCGAGGTGAGGAACACGCGCTGCCCCGGGCGGTTGCGGAACACGGTGTAGAACACTTCCACGGCCAGGCCCGAGCTGCCGGTGCTGACCAGCGTGTCGGCGGGAACTGCGTCGGAAAGTGCGTCGACGAAATGGAAATGGCTGATCGTGCCCTGGGCCGGGAAGGGCTGGCCGTCGTTCACGCCGTAGCGGGCTTTCCAGTCGGCGCAGCGCGCCAGCCACTGCGGGCGCTCGCAGCGGGTGCAGGCGCCGAGGGCGTGGATGAAATCGCCCGCGTCGCTGGCAATGGCCACATCGATGGGCATGTCGAGCTTGGCGATTTCGTGCGCATCCACGTCCACCACCACCTTGCGCGCGTGGCGCGCGAAGTCGCGTGGTGCGTAAGCGGTGATGATGTTGTCCAGGCGGCTGCCGATGGCGATGAGCAGGTCGGCGTTCTGCACGGCGAAGTTGGGCGCGCGCAGCGCCACCACGCCGGGGCGGCCCACGTATAGCGGGTGCTCGTAGGGCAGCAGGTCCAGCGCGTTCCAGGTGGTAACCACAGGCACGCCCAGAGCCTCCGCCCAATGGCGGAATGCGGCTGCCGCGCCACTCAGGCGCACGCCGTGTCCGGCCAGTATGAGCGGGCGTTCGGCTTTCTCCAGCAGCGCTTGTATCTGCGCGAGCTGGGCGGGGTCGATGGCGGGGGCTGCGGGTGTAGCTGGTTTCCAGCCTTCGAGCGTGGTGGGATCAATGGGTGCGCCCTGCACGTCCAAAGGAACGTCGATCCACACCGGTCCGGCGCGGCCCGTGCGTGCAAGAAAGGCGGCGTGCTCCAGTTCGCGGCGGATATCCTCGGGGCGTTCCACGGTCACGGCGTACTTGGTGATGGGGCGCACGATGCTGACGATGTCCACTTCCTGCACGCCTTTTTGCCGCAGCGGCGACCCGCGCAGCAGGTCTGCACGCTTGACCTGGCCGGAGAGCAGCAGCAGTGGGACCGACTCGATCCATGCCCCGGCAACCGCTGTGACTGCATTGGTTGCCCCCGGGCCTGTGGTGACCATGGCGACGCCGATGTTTTGCTGGATACGGCCATAGGCTTCGGCGGCGATGGCGGCAGCCTGCTCGTGGTGGCAGGCCACCACCTCCAGGTGCGGGTGCTTGCCCACAGCGTCGTTCAGGTGCATGGCGCCGCCGCCCGGCAGCAAAAAGACATGGCCGACGCCCAGCGTAGCAATGAAATCGGCGATGTAGTCGGCAACGCGGTAAGGAGTCAGCACGGCTAGTCCATCCAGTAGCTCAAGAGGGTTTTGCGGTCGCGGTTGGCGTTGATCGTTTCATCGGTATAGAACGAGTCGTCGCTGAGGTGCGTCGAGGACAGCTCTTCGATGATGACGCCGCCCGCGCTGTAGAAGGCGTGACGCACACCGGGCTCGATGGTCACCACGTCGCCTGGGCGGCAGGGGCGTTCCACGCCGTTGAGCGAGAGCGTCATTTCTCCATGCAGCACGTGGAAGGTTTCTTCCTTCTGCCGGTGGTGTTGCTCGGGATGGTGCTGGCCGGGTAGCAGCATCAGTAGCTTTTTGCAGTAGCTGCGGTTGACCACGGTGAGCATGCACAGGCCCGCTTCGTCAAAGCGCTCCAGACCGTAGTGGTGCGAAATTTCTAGATCCACGCGTGCGGGCACCACGACATGGCTGGCGGCCAACTGGGCGCGTACGCGCTGGACGATCTCCCATACCTTGGCGCGCATGTCGCGCCGACTGGCGTTGCGCGGGGCCAGTGCGGCGTCGGCGGCGATGGCCGACTGCGCGGTGAAGGTTGCGTATTTCGACCAGTCGTTGGCGGTGTACTGTCCGTCCTGCGGAGGGAAGGCGAAGTACACGTCTTTGGCGCGCACGGTTTCGCCCGCCGCGATGGGGCGTCGTGCGAACACGCCGCGTTGTAGGCTGCGCAAGCTGGTGCGCTCCGTGGGGTTCACGGGGAGGCGCTGCGCGCCTTCACCGCACAGCAGCAGCGCACACTGGGCGGCTTGCAGCCAGCGCTGCACCTGCTGCGGGCTGGCTGAATAGGCATTCAACGGGTACTGCACGGTGGGCAGGCCCACGTGCTTCTCAAATACGCGCGCGCCCTTGGCCAAGGCCATTTGCACGATGTCGGTGCTGTCTGGGTTTTCGTGCGTGGAAAAGCCCACGCGCACGCCAGGGTAGCGCTGCTGCAGGAAGTCGATTTGTGACAGGTGCATGTGCGCGTCCGGCGTTGGGTACTCGCCCACGCAGTGCAGGATGGCGAAGTTCTTCTCGCGGTGTGTGAGAAAGCTCACCAAGCGGTCGATTTCCTCCAGCGAGGCGCCTGCGGTGGAAACAATCAGTGGGCGCTGCGTTTGCACCACGCGCTCCAGCAACGGCCAGTCGCCCATCGAACAACTGGCGATCTTGATGGCGTCGAGTCCCTGTGTCTCGATGACGTCCACCGACGGTTCGTCGAACGGGGTGGCAAGGCACAGAAAACCGTTGGCGCGGATCTCGGTCACCAGGGTGTCGAACTGCGCGTGCGTCAGCCTCGTTTCGCTGAAACGCTTGACGTATTTCACGTCATCGCGTCCGCGCATGGCGGGGTGGATGAAGGTGTCCAGGTCGCGGTACTGCAGCTTGAAGGCAAATTGGAACGGGAAGGGCTTGCACACCTCCGCAAAGGCGCGGATCAGTGCCACGCCATGGGCTAGGTCGCCCATGTGGTTGTTGGCCATCTCTAGGATGAACAACGGCCGCGTGAACAGCGTGGGAGCGGTAGGAGGCGTCGTCGTGCTCATGTGTGTCGTGTCTTTCCGTCTGCAAAGGCTTCGAGCTGGCTGGCTGCGTAGTCCAGGTGGTCTTCAGTCAGCCCGGGCCAGACGCCGATCCAGAAGGTGTCGTTCATCACCTTGTCGGTTACATGCAGTTCGCCTGCCATGCGATAGGTCTGGCCGCGCATGTAGGGCTGGCACGTCAGGTTGCCGGCAAACAGCAGGCGCGTGCCGATCCTGTGGGCGTCCAGATGCTGCAGCAGTGCCGTGCGGTCGATGCCACAACCATCGCGCAGGGTGAGTGTGAAGCCGAACCAGGAGGGATCGCTGCCCGGCGTGGCCTCGGGCAGCACCAGCCAGTCTTCGCAGCGCGACAGGCGCGCGTGCAGCCAGGCGAAGTTGCGCTTGCGCGCGGCGATGAAGGCCTCCAGGCTGTCCATTTGCGCCAGTGCGCAGGCGGCCTGCATGTCGGTGATCTTCAGGTTGTAGCCCAGGTGCGAGTAGGTGTATTTGTGGTCGTAGCCCTGCGGCAGGCCGCCCAGTTGGCGGCAAAAACGCTTGTTGCAGGTGTTGTCCTTGCCGGGCGCGCAGTAGCAGTCACGTCCCCAGTCGCGGAACGATTCGAGCGCGCGCTTGAGTATGGGCGAGTTGGTGAACACCGCGCCGCCCTCGCCCATGGTGATGTGGTGGGCAGGGTAGAAGCTCAGGGTGCCGATGTCGCCGAAGGTACCCACCATCTTGCCGCCATAGGTCGAGCCCAGCGCGTCGCAGCAGTCCTCGACCAGCCACAGCCCGTGGCGGTCGCAGACTTCGCGCACCACCTGCAGGTTGAACGGGTTGCCCAGCGTGTGGGCCAGCATGATGGCCTTGGTGCGCGGGCCGATGGCGGCCTCCAACTGCGCCGCATCAATGTTGTAGGTGCCCAGCTCCACGTCCACGAATACCGGCACGGCACCGAATTGCAGGATCGGGTTGACCGTGGTCGGAAAGCCCGCCGCCACGCCGATCACTTCGTCGCCCTTTTGAATGGCGCGTTCACGCAGCAGCGGTGAGGTCAGCGCCGAGAACGCCAGCAGGTTGGCCGAGGAGCCGGAGTTGGTGGTCAACACGTGGCGCACGCCTAGGTAGCTGGCGAGGCGCTGCTCGAAGGCTTCGTTGAAGCGGCCCGTGGTCAGCCAGCCGTCCAGCACGGCGTCGGTCATGGCCTGCAGCTCGGCGCCGCCGATGACCTTGCCAGAAGGCGGAATGGGCGTTGATCCGGGCGTGAACGTCTGGGGCGCCAGGAACGTATCCGCATAACGCCCCACCAAATTCTTGATCTGCTGGCGTAATTCCTTTTCGCTCTCACTCATTCGCTGCGCTTTCAGGGTTCGAGCCAGTGAAGTTCCTGGCTTAGTCGGTGCTCGGAGATGTGCTTTTCCAGCGTGTTCAGGCGCATCAGGCCAGAGGCGCGGAAATTCGCGTCGTTGAAGTTCAGCGCCTGCATGCCAGCAGCCAGTTCCTGGATCGACTGCGCTAGCGTGACCTGTGGCTGGTGGTCGGGGGCGAGTTGCTCGTACAGCGCGAAATCCACCCGGTAGGAACGCTTGTCGGGTGGTGCCGAGGTATTGATGCTCACCGTGGTTCCCGGCAGGGCACGGGCCACGGCGTCAGCCAAGTCTCGCACTTGGTAGTTTTGTGCGTTGGCGCCAACATTAACCGCGACGTAGGGCCCCGTGGACTCCGGATTGCGGGTAAGTGCCCAGACCATGGCCCGGGCCATGTCCTTGACGTCGATGAGCGGACGCCAGGGAGATCCGTCGCTCAGAACGGTGATTCTGCCCGTGACGAGGGCCGAGGCGACGAAATCGTTCAACACCAGGTCGAGTCGCAAGCGGCTCGACATGCCGCAGGCCGTGGAGAAGCGCAAGGACGTGATGCAGGAAGCAGCACCTGTGCCCAGGGTCTCCAGGGCTTGCTCGGTCGCGGCTTTCGATTTGGCGTAGGCCGTCAGGGGATTGATGGGGTCGCCTTCTTTGCGCGCTCCATCGCTGGCATAGCCGTACATGCTGCAGCTGGAGGCGAAGACGAAGCGGCCAACGCCCTGTTCTTGCGCACGCTGCGCCAAGTCAATGCTGGCCTTGAAATTGATGTCTTCGGTGACCTGCTCGAACTTGTTGCCGATCGGGTCGTTAGAAATGGCCGCCAAATGAATGATGGCATCCATGCCTCTGAGCAAGTCAGCTGGAATGGAGCGGGTATCGCCGAAATGCTGGCGATCCAGGTATGTTTCGGGGAGCCTACCTCCCCCGGTCAGGCCGTGCGCGAAGAAACCACTGTCGAAACCGGCTAGGTAAGCCCCCGGAATCTCCTTTCGGAGCACCTTGACCAGCTCCGAACCAACGTATCCCATGTTTCCTGTGATGAGAATTTTCATATAGCAAGCAAGCCTTGAAAGGGGTTGAACAGCAGTGGGACTGGGTTCAATCCCATAGCTGCCAGGGCGCATGCCCGCTTTGCCATCGCTCTTCAAGCATGTTGCGGTCGCGCAGCGTGTCCATGGGCTGCCAGAAGCCGTGGTGGAAGTAGCTCATCAGTTCGCCGCGACGGGCTAACTGGCGCATGGGCTCCTGCTCCCAGATGGTGGCGTTGCCCGCGATGCTGTCGAGCGCGCTGGGCTCCAGCACGAAAAACCCGCCGTTGATCCAGCCACCGTCGCCTTGCGGCTTTTCCTGGAAACCGTTCACTTGTTTGTCCTGTATCTCCAGCGCGCCGAAGCGGCCTGGCGGCTGCACTGCTGTCACGGTGGCTAGCTTGCCGTGGCTGCGGTGGAACCCCAGCAACGCTGTCACATCGATGTCGGCCACGCCGTCGCCGTAGGTCATGCAGAAGGTTTCGTCGCCCAGGTACTTGCGCACGCGCTGGAGTCGCCCGCCGGTCATGGTGTGTTCGCCCGTGTCCACCAGGGTGACACGCCAGGGCTCGGCGTGCTGGTCGTGGATCTGCATGCGGTTCTGCGCCATGTCGAAAGTTACGTCGGACATGTGCAGGAAATAGTTGGCGAAATATTCCTTGATGACGTAGCCCTTGTAGCCTAGGCAGATCACGAAGTCGTTGATGCCGAAATGCGAATAGATTTTCATCACATGCCAGATGATCGGCTTGCCACCAATCTCGACCATGGGTTTGGGTCGCAGGTGTGATTCCTCGGAAATTCGTGTGCCCAGTCCACCTGCCAAGATGACGGCCTTCATCGTGGAGATACCCAATAGAAGGGTGGTGGGTGAAGGGTTTTGACAGGGATCATGTCAACTGTTCGTGTGAGGACCAAAGCGCTAGAGTAAGTGTAACGGCCACGAAACACGGCTACGCCCAGCAATTCCGGTCTGGATTTTCCAAATAAAAATAGCTGTCAGCCCTTGCATGGCAAGCGCTGACAGCTATCAAAGAAGGAGTTCTTGCCGGAATCAGCCGCTTATTTGAGCAGCGACAGCACGCCCTGCGGAATCTGGTTGGCCTGGGCCACCATGGCGGTGCCGGCCTGCTGCAGGATCTGGGTGCGCGACAGGTTGGCCGTTTCGGCCGCGAAGTCTGCATCCAGAATGCGGCTGCGCGAGGCGGACATGTTCTCCGACGAGATATTCAGGTTGGCGATGGTCGTCTCGAAGCGCGACTGCAAGGCGCCGTAGTTGGCGCGCTGGCTGCTGATCGCGGCGATGGCAGAGTCCACCATGGCCAAAGTACGGTTGGCGCCGTCCACCGTGCTCACGTCCATGTCCTTGACGGCCTGCAACTGGCTGGATGTGGTGGTGTTGGCGATCATGAAGCCGCCGCCCGTGGCAGTCCCCTGGTCATCCGTGGCGCTGAACGACTTGGACGAATCCAGCGTGAGCTGGCCGGTGATGACATAGCCGTTGGCGGCGAAGGTGCCTGCGCCTGCCTGGCCCGCAATGCCTGCCTGGGCCGTGGGTAGTGCCGTGCCATCGGGGTTGGTCAGACTGAAAGTGCTGGCGCCCACCGAGTTGTTCAGCAGATGGATGTCTTCGCCGGAATCGTTCGTGAGGATGATGCGGTTGCCGTCATCGTTCACCCTGGCTGTTACGCCGGTCTTGGCCGACACGTCGTTGAAAGCCTTCACGGCGGCACTCAGACCATCGGCGGTGAGGGCGTTCACGGTGAATGACACCGTGGCGGGAGCGCCCGTGGCGTTGTTGGATGCCACCTGCATGGTGTACGAGGCACCGGAGACCAGGCTGTCGATGCCCACTTCGGTGCGTGCCGAAGCGCTCACACCGGTGAGTTCGGTCTGGGCGTTCACCAGGGACGCCACGCTCTTGGCCGAGGCGCCTGCAGGGTAGGCGATGATTTTCTTGCCGTAGGCACCATCTACAGTCAGCTGGCCGGGGCCGGTGATGCTCGAGAGGGGCGACGCGGCCTGTGCTTTGACGGAGCCTACCTGGCTGCCCAGCGTCAGATCGCCGGTGTTGTCAGTGGGTGTGACGGCCTTGCCGCCGATGCGGTAGTTGCCGTAGGAATTGGTGCTGAAGTTCGACGAGGTGGCCGTGATGGTTTGGTTGGCGTTGGCGCCCACCTGGAACTGCGCGCTGGTGAACGAGCCATCCAGCAGCTTGCGGCCGTTGAATTCCGTGGTCTTGGCGATGCGGTCCAGCTCTGCGGTGAGCTGGTTCACTTCGGAGTTCAGCGCTTCGCGGTCCGAGGCGCTGTTGGTGGCGTTGGCCGACTGCACGGCCAGCTCGCGGATACGCTGCAGGATGTCGCCCGAGCTCTTGAGCGCGCCTTCGGCCACCTGCGCCAGCGAGATGCCGTCGTTGGCGTTGCGCGCTGCCTGGTTCATGCCGCGGATCTGCGTGGTGAAGCGTTCCGAAATGGCCAAGCCGGCCGCGTCGTCCTTGGCGCTGTTGATGCGCAGGCCCGAGGACAGGCGGTTGATGGAGGTGTTGAGGGACGACTGGCTCACGCCCAGGTTGCGTTGCGCGGTGAGCGAGGCAATATTCGTGTTGATCGTCGATGCCATGGCGGAACTCCTGCGTGGCGGGATACAAACATTTCTGCCGGCTCAAGCGCTACCCCTCCGGCGGACTTTTTGGGAACGATGGAGCGATTGTGGTCAGCCGCCGCCAGGCCGTAGGTTGGATAAGCAGCCCAAAAACCGCCCAATCCGCAGATTTGCCCGCGAAGACCCCTAAAGTTTTCCGGCGGCCGCCCGAAAACAACCTCAACGGGACGTTTGCAACAAGAGGTAGCGGATGTGCCCGCCGTTCAACAGACAGCCGCCCCGGCGCTGTGAACCCTGCGGCCAGACGGTTCTGGGCCCAGTTGGCGGTAACGCCATAGATATGTCAGTTCCTTCAGGAGAGTAGCAATGGCCACTATCAACACCAACGTCGCATCGCTTACCGCCCAGCGCAACCTGAGCACCAGCCAGAGTGCGCTCAACACCTCCATCAACCGCCTGTCCTCGGGACTGCGCATCAACAGCGCCAAGGACGACGCGGCCGGCTTGGCCATTTCGGAACGCTTCTCCAGCCAGATCCGTGGCCTGAACCAAGCCGTGCGCAACGCCAACGACGGCATCTCGCTGGCGCAGACCGCCGAAGGTGCGCTCAAGAGCTCGGGCGACATCCTGCAGCGTATCCGCGAGCTGGCCGTGCAGTCGGCCAACGCCACCAACAGCGCCTCGGACCGCGATGCGCTGAACTCCGAAGTGAATCAGCTCACCTCCGAGCTGGACCGCATCGCCAAGACCACTGAATTCAACGGCCGCAAGCTGCTGGACGGCTCGTTCACCAGCGCGCAGTTCCAGGTGGGCGCCAACGCCAACCAAACCATCACGGCCACCTCGTCGAACTTCAGCACCAATTCCTACGGCAACTACCGCGTTGGCGCTAAGGCAGCTACGGCCACTGACGCCACGGGTGATCTGACGCTGAACAGCACCGCAGGCTCCAAGCTTGTGCAGGCCAGTGCAACTGGCACTTCGGCTATCACGGCAGGCAATCTGACCATCGAAGGGGCCGCTGGCAAGAAAGTCGTTGCGTACAGCGCTGGTGCCTCGGCCAAGGATGTGGCCGCCTTGGTGAATGCCCAGACCGAGTACACCGGCGTGAGCGCCTCGGCCCGCACCGAAGTGCAGTTGGACACCTTCGTGTCTGGTTCCACCTACACGTTGGACGTGGCTTCCAACAACGAGACGACCGCACCTGTCACCATTTCGTTCAAGGCAGGTGGTAACACCGCCGAGGGCTTGAGTGCTGCGGTGAAGGCGTTCAACGACGTGTCCGCCAAGACCGGCGTGACGGCCCGCATCAACGAAGCAGGCGATGGCCTCATTCTGAGCAACGATTCGGGTGAGGACATCAATATCAAGAACAAGTCGGCTACTGCCGGCGATAGCTTCACGCTGCACCATGCCAATGACAAGACGACCACCATGGCCGGTGGTGCCAGTGTGGCGGGAGCTGGAGCCAACTTCACCGTGATCACGGGCCAACTGACGCTGGACTCGTCCAAGTCGTTCAGCGCCACGGACTCGGCTGGTACGGCGGCTGGTACGGCTGGCGGCTTCCTGCTCGGCACTACGGCCAACGCCAGCCAGATGCAGGCCGTCAAGGACATGGACGTGAGCACGGTGTCCGGCGCCAACCGCACCCTGGCCATGGTGGATGCCGCCATCTCGGCCATCGCCAGCCAGCGCGCCAGCTACGGTGCCCTGCAGTCGCGCTTCGAGAGCACGGTGGCCAACCTGCAGACCACGTCGGAAAACATGTCCGCCTCGCGTGGCCGCATCCAGGATGCCGACTTCGCCTCGGAGACCGCCGCCCTGTCGCGTGCGCAGATCCTGCAGCAGGCTGGCACCGCCATGGTGGCCCAGGCTAACCAACTGCCCCAGGGCGTGCTGGCCCTGCTGCGCGGCTAAGCCAGGGCTGAAGGCCGGAGGGGGACTCCGGCCTTTGGATAAGACAAGGGGCGGTGGCGATGGGAGATCGCCACCGCCTTGCCGTTTGCGCATGAATTGCCGGTATTCCCGGTGCTTATCGGCGCTTATCAGTGCAATGCGCCCGGCGGCCTGGTTGGATAATCTCCCGATTGGTATTAACCTGACAGTGCATTCATCAGGAGGCGGCTATGGCCAGCTTTACGAATTTGGGGGTCGGTCTTGGCGGCAGCGTGGATGTCAACGGACTCATCAAGTCGTCCGTGGACATGGCGCGCCTGCCCATTACCCGAAACACCGGCCTGACGTACCAGGCCACGATGATCGACGCCAAGATCTCCACCTACGGGCAGATCAAATCGCTGGTCTCGACGCTGTCGGACGCCGCGAACAAGCTGGCCAGCGTTACTGGCTGGAATGCGGTGAGCGCCACTTCGTCGAACAAGGATGCCGTCACCGCCTCGGCGGTGGGTGGCACGGTGGCTTCCACGTTCAGTGTCGAGGTGCAGGGGCTGGCCAAGGCGCAGACCACGACATCGCAGGCGCTGGGCAAGGGATTACCGGTGGGTGAAGGCGCGTTGCGCCTGGAAGTGGGCAAGTGGGCCGATGCTTCCACTTTCACGCCTGCCGATGGCAAGACGGCGGTGGACATTACGGTCGGCGCCAACGATACGCTGTCCGACATCGCGGGAAAGATCAATGGCGCCAAGGCAGGCGTGACGGCCACCATCGTGTCCGACGCCTCGGGCGAGCGCTTGCTGCTGCGCAGCCAAACCACGGGTGAAGAGTCGGGGTTCCGCATGACGGTCACCGACACCGATGGCAGCGATACCGATGGTTCGGGCCTGTCGCGCCTCATGGACAATGCCACCACCAGCTATGCGGCCGATGCCAAGGCGACGGTCAACGGCATCGCGGTCACGTCTGCCACCAATGCGTTCACGAACACGGTGTCGGGTGTGACCTTCAATGCGCTGAAGGAAACAACCGGGCCGGTTGAGATCACGGTGGCTGGCGATACTTCGAAGGTCAAGGAAAACCTCGACGCCTTCGTGAAGGCCTACAACGCGGTCAACCAGGCGCTCAACACGATTACCGCCTACGACAAGGACACCAAGACGGCAGGCCTGCTGCAGGGCGACTCGTCGGCGGTGACGTTGCAGAACACGTTGCGCATGGCGCTGCAGTCGGTGGCCGGTGGGGACGGGAAGTTGCGCACGCTGTCCGACATCGGCATCAGCACGGCCAAGGGGACGGATCCGCTGCGGCCCTCGGGCGACTTGGCGATCGACTCGACCAAGCTCGATGCCGCGCTCAAGGATCCGGAGGCACTCAAGGGGCTCTTCCGCGGTGCCGATGGCAACACTGCCAATGGCGTGGGCGCCAAGATCAAGTCCACGCTCGACGGCTTGCTGGCGGACGGAACCGGTTTCTTTTCCAGCAAGGACAACTTGCTGAAAAAAGCCAAGAAACTCAATGAGACGGAAGTTCAGACCGTGGAAGATCGTGCAAAACGGCTGGAGGCCAGCCTGACCGCGCGCTACGTGGCCCTGGATAGCCAGATGAGCAAGCTGAACGCGCTGAATTCCTATATTGCCCAGCAGGTCACGACCTGGAATAAATCTTCGTGATTCATTCCAGTGGGTCTTCAAGTTTCCAGGTTCCGTGCCGATAAATAAAGCAGTCAATTCAAAGGAATGCCTGCCATGTTCGCCGCCTACCAGCCCCGTGCCGCATCCGCTTACCAGCGCATCAACGTGGAAACCAGCATGCACACGATTGACCAGCACCAACTGGTCAGTCTGTTGTATGAAGGTGTGCTGAGTTCCATCGCCGCTGCGCGTGGCGCCCTGGCGCGCGGCGACGTGCTGACCAAGTGCAACAGCGTTTCCAAGGCGGTGCGCATCATCGAGGAAGGCCTCATGACGGCGCTGGATCGCGAGGCTGGTGGTGAATTGGCCCAGAACCTGGAGGCGCTGTACGACTACAGCCTGCGCCGCCTGATCCTGGCCAATGCCCACAACGACGATGCCATGCTGGAAGAAGTTGCGCACCTGTTCGAGCCCATTGCCCAGGGCTGGAACCAGATCAAAACCCCCACGGCCGCTGCCGTGGCACCCCGCGCCGATATGCGCGTTGCCATGGTGGGGGCCTGAGCCATGCCCGAAATGCTGATTGATTACTACAAAGCCATTGAAGACAGCAGCGCCAAGATGCTGGAGGCCGCCAAGCTCAAGGACTGGGATGGCGTGGTGCGCCACGAGGGCGCCTGCGCCGTGCTGATTGAGCAACTGCGCAGCCAGTCCCGCTGTCAGGAGCTGAAGCCCGAGCACCGGCGCGAGAAGATGCGCATCATGCAGCGCATCCTGCGCAATGATGCGCAGATCCGCTGCTTGGCCGAGCCCTGGATCGCCCAGTTCGAGCACATGTTCGACGGCCAGCCGCACTTGATGCACTGAGCCGGGTTTCAAGCCGAATAGGCCTCCAGCGCTTACTGGGTAAGCGCTGGCAGCTACCAAAGAAGTAGCGAAAACCACAAAAAGCCGACTGGCATGCGCCAGTCGGCTTTTTGTCGTGCGGATGGGAGGCTTACACCTGCATGTTCATGATGTCGCTATAGGCCTGCACCATACGGTTGCGCACGTGCAGCGTGGCCTGGAAGCCGACCTGCGCCTTCTGGATGGCGACCATGGTCTGCTCCAGGCTGATGGAGGGGTTTTCGAGCTGCACTTCGCGCTGCAGGTCTGCAGCCTGGTTCTGTGCCTGGCTGACGGATTGCAGGGCGTTCTTGAAGGCGGAGGAGAAGCCCTCCTTGCCCACGGGCGCCTCGGCGCCCGTTGCGCGGCGCGCCAGGCCGGCGCCCGCGAGGGGGGCAGTGGTCGTGCTGTTGATGCGCAGGTCCATGGCGTTCGGAATGCTGGAGCTTGGGATGGCGCAATCCTAGGGCCGGCGCAGGCTGCGCATCTGCGGGAATAGATGGACAATTGCGCGCCTTATCGGGCAAACGCCAGGGGGCGCCGCCCGAATAATCGACGCACCGCCCTCTCTTGCCTGGGCGGTGGTTCCTGACAATCGCCAAGCACCATGTCCGCCGTTGCCGAAATTCCCGAGAACGCGCCCGCGCCGCAAGCGGGCCTGCCTGCCTTGCGCCAGCGCCTGGTGGCGCTCGACCGCGGCCAGCGCATGCGTCTGGCGGCCGCCGTGGTGCTGCTGGTGGCTGCCGTGGTGGCAGCCGTCGTGCTGAACCGCCAGCCCGACTACCGTGTGCTGTTTTCCAACCTGAGCGACAAGGATGGCGGCGCCATCGTGGCCCAGCTGGCGCAGATGAACGTACCCTACAAGTACACCGAGGGCGGTGGCGCCATCCTGGTGCCGACCGAGCGCGTGCACGACGCGCGCCTGCGCCTGGCCACGCTGGGCCTGCCCAAGGGGTCGGTGACGGGGTTCGAGCTGATGGAGAACGCCAAGTTTGGTGTCACGCAGTTCCAGGAGCGGCTGAACTTCCAGCGTGGGCTGGAGGGGGAGCTGACGCGCTCCATCCAGGCGCTGTCCTCGGTGCAAAGCGCGCGCGTGCACCTGGCGCTGCCGAACCAGAACGGTTTCTTCCGCGAGCAGCAAAAGCCCTCGGCCTCGGTGCTGCTGAGCCTGTACCCGGGGCGCATCCTGGACCGCGCGCAGATCGCGGGCATCGTGCACCTGGTGGCGTCCAGCGTGCCCGAACTGGCGCCCACGGCCGTGAGCGTGCTCGACGACTCGGGCAAGCTGCTGTCGCAGTCGCCCGACGGGCAGGGCAACGGCGGCTCCAGCATCGACGTGCAGCAGGTGCAGTACGTGCAGAAGCTGGAGGAGCAGTACACGCGCCGCATCCTCGACATCCTGGAGCCCGTGGTGGGCCCGGGCAACGTCAAGGCGCAGGTGACGGCCGAGGTCGATTTCAGCCAGACCGAGCAGACCTCCGAGCAGCACCGCCCCAACCTGACGCAGGACAGCAGTGCCGTGCGCAGCCAGCAGGTGGTGGAGACGGGCGGCCCCGGCAGCGTCATGCCCTCGGGCATTCCGGGCGCGGTGAGCAACCAGCCGCCGCAAACGTCGAGCGCGCCGGTCAACGGCGCGAACCCGGCACCCTCGGTGGCCAGCAGCCAGGGCGCCGGCGCGTCGGGCGGCGGCGTGAAGCGCGAATCCATCACCAACTACGAAGTCGACAAGACTGTGCGCGTGACGCGCACCGGCGGCGGCAACGGCAGCATCAAGCGCCTGACGGCGGCCGTGGTGGTGAACTACCAGCCGGGCGCGGACGACAAGGGCCAGCCCCAGGCCAAGGCGCTGACGCCCGAGCAGGTGGAGCAGATGACCGCGCTGGTGCGCGAGACCATCGGCTACAGCAAGGAGCGCGGCGACTCGGTCAACCTCATGAACACGCCGTTCCTGGCCGATGCCAAGCCGGCCGAGCCGCTGCCGCTGTGGAAGCAGCCCGAAACCATCGAACTGGCCAAGAGCTTCGCCTGGCCTGTGGGCATGGTGCTGTTCGCCCTGCTGGTGCTGCTGGGCCTGGTGCGCCCGGCGCTGCGCCAGCCCAAGCCGGCCGAGATCGCTGCGGCCGCGGGCGCGCTGCCGGGCGCGCAGCTCGATGCGCTGGAGGACGAGACCGTGGGCCGTCCGGCGCTGCCGCCGAAGAAGGTGGTCGATCCCGGGCCGACGCCCGAGGAACTGCGCCTGGAAGAAGCCCGCCTGCTGGCCAAGGAGAACCCGATCGCCGTGGCCAACATCCTGAAAACCTGGGTCAATGGCGAGGCGGGGTGAGCGTGAAGACGTACGCCATGCGCCGGGTAAGCTCTGCCCTTTGCTCTGGATGGACACGCCATGGATGAAGAAGGCCTCAACGATGCCGCCATTTTGCTGATCTCCCTCGGCGAGGAGGCTGCGGGCGAGGTGTTCAAGCACCTCTCGCCGAAGGAGGTGCAGAAGCTGGGCGAGACGATCGCGCGCATGCGCGCCATCTCGCGCGACAAGGTCGATGCCATCGTCAACCGCTTTTCCGACGATGCGGCGGCGCAGAGCCTGCTGGTGTCGGATACCGGCAACTACGTGCGCTCGGTGCTCAAGCGTGCGCTGGGCGACGACAAGGCCACGCTGCTGATCGACCGCATCCTGCAGGGCGGCGACGTGTCCGGCATCGAGAGCCTGAAGTGGATGGACCCGCTGTCGGTGGCCGAGCTGCTGCGCAACGAGCACCCGCAGATCGTCGCCGCCATCCTGGTGCACCTGGACGCCGAGCAGGCCTCGGCCATCCTGATGCAGCTCACCGACCGCCAGCGCAGCGAGATCATGCTGCGCGTGGCGACGCTCGAAGGCATCCAGCCCACGGCGCTGAAGGACCTCAACGAGGTGCTCTACAAGGTGTTGGCCGGCGGCGACAAGATCCGTAAGAGCTCGCTCGGCGGCGTCAAGACGGCGGCCGAGATCATCAACCTGCTGAGCTCGGGGATGGACGCGGCGGTGCTGGAGTCCATCCGCGGCTACGACCCGGACCTGGCGCAGAAGATCATGGACAAGATGTTCGTGTTCGAGGACATCGGCAAGCTCGACGACCGCTCCATCCAGATGGTGCTGCGCGAGGTGGCGTCGGAGACGCTCATCGTCGCGCTCAAGGCCGCCTCGAACGAGATGCGCGACAAGATCCTGGCCAACATGTCCTCGCGCGCCGCCGAGGCGCTGCGCGAGGACCTGGAGGCGCGCGGCCCCATGCGCCTGTCCGAAGTGGAGGCGCAGCAGCGCGAAATCATCAAGACGGTGCGCCGCCTGGCGGAAGAAGGGCAGGTCGTGCTCGGAGGCGGTGCAGATGACGCGCTGGTCTGATAACCCCGTGGCGCGAGGCCTGCCATGGTGAGCCCGTCGAGCGCCCGCGCCTATTCGCGCTTCATCCCCAAGGAGGAGATCGAGGCCGATTCGGTCACGCAATGGAGCTTCGCCGCCGTCGATGGCTCGGCCGCCCCGCTGCCCCCGGTCGAGCCCGAGCCCGTGCCGGAGGAGCCGCTGCCGCCGGGCGTGCCCCTGGAGCCCGTCGTGCCCATGGTGGCCGAGGACGAACACCTGGCCCTGCTGCAGCAGGCCCGCGAGCAGGCCCATGCGCAAGGCCTGGCCGAAGGGCGCGCGCAGGGCACGGCCGAGGCCACGCAGCAATGGCAGCAGCGCCTAGACGACTACGTAGCCGGGCCGGGCCGCGAAACGGCCGAGCGCCTGGACGCGCTGGTGCGCACGCTCGACGCCAGCCTGGGCGCGCTGCAGCAGCGCATGGCCAAGGAGCTGCTGCAGTTGGCCTGCGACATCGCCCGCCAGGTGGTGCGCCGCGAACTCGCCAGCAACCCCCAGGCGCTGCTGCCCGTGGTGCGCGAGGCGCTGGACATGCTGGTCAACGAAGGCCGTCCGGCCACCGTGCGCCTGAACCCGGCCGACTGGACCGCGCTGGAGCAGCCGCTGCACGCCGAATTCGCCCAGGGCAAGGTGCAGTGGCAGCCGGACCCGTCGGTGGCGCCGGGCGACTGCCAGGTCGAATCGGCCGGCACCGTGATCGACGGCAGCATGGAAAAGCGCTGGCGCCGCGCCGTGGCCGCGCTGGGCCTGGTAGGGAACTGGCAGGAGACGCAGGAATGAATATGTTTACTACTATATTCATAGCTGCTAGCGCTTTCCCAGAAAGGGCAGGAGGCCAAAAACATGCATGAACCGCATGCGCCCGCCGAAAGCGCCATCCAGGGCGATGCGATCTGGGGCGAGTTCCTCGGCCATGCGCGTGCGCGCGCGGCCCAGCCGCTGGCGCTGGAGTCGCGCGGCACCCTGAGCCGCCTCACCGGGCTGGTGCTCGAAGCCGCCGGCCTGCGCGTGCCCGTGGGCTCGCAGTGCCAGGTGCAGATGCCGGGCCAGGAGCCGGTGCTGGCCGAGGTGGTGGGCTTTTCCGATGGGCGCGCCTTTCTCATGCCGGCGGGCGACATCCACGGGCTGTCCAGCGGTGCACGCGTGACCCCGGCGCAGCCCTACGTGCCGCCGCCGCAGCTCGGCGACACCGAAGTGCCTTCGCTCGCCGTGGGCATGCTGCGCCTGCCGCTGGGCGATGGCCTGCTCGGGCGCGTGGTGGATTCGCAAGGCCAGGTGCTCGACCATGCGGGCCCGCTGCAGCACGTCATGGCTGAGCCCATGGACCGCAGCCCCATCAACGCCATGGAACGCTCGCCGGTGCGCGAGACGCTCGATACCGGCGTGCGCGCCATCAACGCGCTGCTCACCGTGGGGCGCGGCCAGCGCCTGGGCCTGTTCGCGGGCTCCGGCGTGGGCAAGAGCGTGCTGCTGGGCATGATGGCGCGCTACACCCAGGCCGACGTGATCGTGGTCGGCCTGATCGGCGAGCGCGGCCGCGAGGTCAAGGAATTCGTCGAGGACATCCTGGGCGCCGAGGACCGTGGCCGCGCCGTGGTGGTGGCGGCGCCGGCCGACGCGCCGCCGCTGCTGCGCATGCAGGGCGCGGCCTATGCCACGGCGATTGCCGAGCACTTCCGCGACAAGGGCAAGCACGTGCTGCTGCTGATGGATTCGCTCACGCGCTACGCCATGGCCCAGCGCGAGATCGCACTGGCCATCGGCGAGCCGCCGGCCACCAAGGGCTATCCGCCAAGCTGCTTCGCCAAGCTGCCCGGGCTGGTGGAGCGCAGCGGGAACGGCCTCAACGGCGTGGGCTCGATCACGGCGTTCTACACCGTGCTGTCCGAGGGCGACGACCAGCAGGACCCGATCGCCGACGCCGCGCGTGCCATTCTGGACGGCCACATCGTGCTCTCGCGCGCGCTGGCGGAAACCGGCCATTTCCCGGCCATCGACATCGAGCAATCGGCCTCGCGCGTGATGCACAACGTGGTCACGCGCGAGCACTTCGAGATGGCGCGGCAGTTCCGCGCCATCTATTCGCGCTACCAGAAGGGCCGCGACCTGGTGCAGGTGGGGGCGTACATGAGCGGCTCCGATCCGCAGCTCGACGAAGCCATCCGCCTGCAGCCTGCCATGGCGAGCTTCTTGCAGCAAAGCATGTTCGAGGGGGCGACCATGGACGACAGCCTGAACACCATGGCGGCCGTGCTGGCGCAATGACACCTTCCAGGACGCTGCCATGTCATCGCTCAACGCCCTGAACGTCGCCGTGGAAGCCGCCACGCGCAAGCGCGATGCCGCGCGCCAGGGGCTGCAGGATATGCAGCGTGTGGCGCAGGCCGGGCAGGCGCAGCTGGAGCAGCTCAGCGGCTACGCCCAGGAGACGCAGGGCCGCTGGGGCATGCGCGAGGGCGGCACGCTGCAGCCCGAGGTGATGTACCACCACTACCAGTTCATCGGCAAGCTGGAGCACGCCATCGGGCTGCAGTCCGGCGTGGTGCAGGAGCAGGCGCGGCGCGTGGAGCAGGCGCGCCAGGCGCTACTGGAGGCGGAGTTGCGCCTGACCAGCCTGCGCAAGGTGGTGGAGCGCAAGCAGCATGAACAGGCCATCGCCCAGATGCGCCGGGAACAGAAACAGACCGACGAGCGCGCATCCTTGCGCTTGGCGGTGGCCAACCAGGGGATGGGCCCCCAGGAGTAATGAGCATGGAAACCGTACGTACCCCCAGCCCGCAGCAGCACGGCACGCACGCCGCACAGGGCGCGCGCGCCCCGCGCGGCGGCGGCAAGGCGGCCGGAGCCGATACCGCCGGCGCCCAGAGCCCGCAGGATGCCTTCGCGGCGCTGCTGGCCGCCCTGGGCGGCGACGATGGGCTGCTGGCGCAGGACGCGGGCCTGCCGCTGGCGGACGATGAAAGCGCCGACGCGGGCGGCACCGGGCTGGCGCAAGACCCGGCGGGCTTGCTGGGGCAGGGCCCGCAACTGCCGTGGAATGCGGCGGCGGCCCAGGCTGCGGCGCTGGCAGCGGGTGGCAATGGCGCGGCGGCTGCGAGCGGCGTAGCCCAGGGCGGCGCCCCGCTGCAAGGTGCGGCGGCGGCCTGGAACGCCGTGGCGGCCCTGGGGGCGCAGGCGCCCGGCAGCCTGGTGGCGCAGACGGCTTCCATCGACAAGGCCGCAGACCTGACGCAGGCGGTGGACAACCCGCCCGGTCAGGCCGGGAGCGTGCCGGGCAAGGGCACCGCCGCCCGCTGGATGGGCTGGAACACGGCCATGGCCGCTTCAGGTGCGGCCGCGGCGCAGGCCGTGCCCGCGCACGGCGCCGTGGCCCAGGACAAGAAGGTGGGTACCGATCTGCTGGCTGCCGTGGCGCCGGCAGGCACTGCGGCCGTGGCCCTGTCGGGTACGGAGCGCCGTGACATGCACCCCGGCGCTGGCACGGAGCGCCTGGCAGCCATGCAGGGGGACCCTGCCGCCGCGGCGCTGGCGGCCGGCCAGCAGGATGCTGCGCCGGCATCGTCCGAAGGACGCCAGGGCGCGCGCGAAGGCGGTGCCGGCGACGGGGGCGCGCAGCCCGCGCATGCTGCGGCGGGCGGTACGGAGCAGGTCTTCGAGCAGGGCGCGCTCGCTCCGGATGGCAGTGCCGTGGCAGCGGACGCCACGCAGCAGGCAGTGGATGAGCAGATGGCCGAACAAGTGGCTTTCTGGGTCGACCAGAACAACCAAAGCGCCGAGATGACGCTGGACCGCGACGGCGAGCCCGTGCAGGTGCGTGTGTCGGTGTCGGGCAACGAGGCGCATGTCGTGTTCCGCAGCGACCAGGTGCAAACGCGCGATGCGCTCGATGCCAGCATGGCCCAGTTGCGCGAACTGTTGCAAAGCCAGGGCCTGGTGCTGGCGGGCGCCACGGTGGACAGCTCGGCCAGCGGGAGCGGCCAGCGTGAACCAGGGCAACGCCAAGGTGGCCAGCCTGGGCGGGCCCAGGTGGCGGTGCCGGGTGTGGAGGGGGGCGTGGGCGGCGCGCGCGCGGCAGCGCAGCAGCAGGGACGGCCCGGGCTCGACGTCTTCGTCTGAGGCCGAACCGAACGGCGGTGAAAGCCGTGGTTTGGGGCGTTTATTCTGGCTATTATCGGGCGCACCCCGTCCAATAATGGACACCATGCGGCCCCTGGCTGCCCGCCCCATCGCAAGGAATTCCCACCGTGTCCGACAAAACGCCTGCTGCCGCACCCGCCAAGGAAAAGGCGTCGAGCAAGAAGCTGATCGTGATCGGCGCCATCGTGGCCCTGCTCGTGGTCGTGGGGGGCGCTGCGGCATGGTTCATGCTCGGGCGGCACAGTGGCGAGGAGGAAGAGGGCGCTGCGGCGCCGCGCAAGGCCGCCGCCGCCAAGGTGGCGCCAACCTTCATGCCCATCGAGAACATGGTGGTCAACCTGGCCGACCCCGGTGGTGACCGCTTCGCGCAGATCGGCATCACGCTGGAGCTGGAAGATGCCAAGACGGCCGAGCAGGTCAAGCAGTATCTGCCGGCCATCCGCAGCGCCATCCTGATCCTGGTCTCGCAGCGCTCGGCGGAGGAACTGCTGTCGCGCGACGGCAAGGAGAAGCTGGCCACCGACATCCTGCGCGAGGTGTCGCGCCCCCTGGGCTTCCGCGTGCCGAAGAAGCCGCGCAAGCCCACGCCGGAGGAGCTGGAGGATGGCGAGGAAGAACAGCCCGCGCGCAGCCGCCAGAGCCAGAACCCGGTGCGCCAGGTGCTGTTCTCCAGCTTCATCATTCAATGAGCCAAACCGCGAAGGGAGCCAGGCATGAGTGACGCTTTTCTGTCCCAGGAAGAAGTCGATGCCCTCTTGGAAGGGGTCACCGGTGAGAGCCAGAAGTCGGTTCAGGAGCAGATCGAGGTTGGCGCGATCCGCAACTACGACATCTCCAGCCAGGAGCGCATCGTCCGCGGGCGCATGCCGACGATGGAAATCGTCAACGAGCGGTTTGCGCGCAACTTCCGCATCGGCTTGTTCAACTTCATCCGCCGCAGCCCCGAGATCTCGGTGGGCACGGTGCAGGTGCAGCGCTACAGCGCCTTCCTGCGCGAGCTGGCGGTGCCGACCAACTTCAACATCGTGGCGATCCGTCCGCTGCGCGGCAATGGCCTGGTGGTGTGCGAGCCTTCGCTGGTGTTCGGCATCATCGACACCCTGTATGGCGGCGTCGGCAAGTTCCAGACCCGCATCGAGGGGCGCGATTTTTCGCCCACCGAGCAGCGCGTCATCAACCGCCTGGTCGACGTGATCGCGGGCGAGTACAAGAAGGCGTGGCAGGGCATCTATCCGGTGGAGCTGTCGTACCAGCGCTCCGAAATGCAGCCGCAGTTCGCCAACATCGCCACGCCGAGCGAAATCGTCGTCTCCACGGCGTTCCAGCTCGAAATCGGCGACCTGGCCGGGGCCATTCACATCTGCATGCCCTACGCCACGCTGGAGCCGATCCGCGACGTACTGTACTCGACCGTGCAGGGCGACGCGATCGAGGTCGACCGCCGCTGGGTCAAGCTGCTGACGCGCGAGATCCAGGCTGCCGAGGTGACGCTGGTGGCCGAGCTCGCCCGTGCCGACGCCACGGTGGAGCAACTGCTGGCCATGAAACCGGGCGACTTCATCGAGCTCGATCGCCAGCCGCGCATCCGCGCCGCGATTGGCGGGGTGCCGGTCTTCGAGTGCCAGTACGGGACGCACAACGACAAATACGCCATCCGCATCGAGGAATGCCTGCGTGGCTCCGATATGAGCTGGCTGGGAGAAAAGCATGGCAACTGAAGAAAACAACAACCCCGATGGCGGTGGCGGCGACGATCCGTTCGCCGGCTGGGCCGAGGCGCTGGAAGAGCAGAAAGGCGCGGACGACAAGCAGGCCGCCGCCGCGGCGGCCGACATGGCCGAGCAGGGCGGGCCGTTGTCCGGCGGCGCATCGCGCCCCTTCACTTCCACGGGCGGGGGCGACGTGCCTGTCAGCGACATCAACATGGTGCTGGACATTCCGGTGCAGCTGTCGGTGGAGCTGGGGCGTACCAAGGTGCCGATCAAGTACATCCTGCAACTGGCCCAGGGCTCGGTGGTCGAGCTCGACGCCCTGGCGGGCGAGCCCATGGACGTGCTGGTCAACGGCTACCTGATCGCGCAGGGCGAGGTCGTGGTGGTGAACGACAAGTTCGGTATCCGCCTGACGGACGTGGTGACCCCGTCCGAGCGCCTGCGCCGTGTCAGCCGTGGATAGTTCCACCATGGCCCAGACCCTGGCGGTCGTGGTCCTTTTCGTCGTGGCGATTTCGTTTCTGCCCTGGCTGGTGCGCCGCTTGCAACTGCGCCAGGCCGGCCTGGGGGGCGGCAGCGCGGGTTCGCGCGTGCTGACCCAGGTCGCCGTGGGGCCGCAACAGCGCGTGGTGACCGTGGAGGTTCAGCACGAGGGGCAGTGCGCGGTGCTCGTGCTCGGGGTGACGGCGCAGCAGATCCAGTGTCTGCACGTGCTGCCCGCGGGCGGCGCGGCAGTGGCGCCGGCCTCCTTCGCCACCGAGATGGCGGCCGCGCAGGCGCTGCCCCACAAGGACGCCCATGCGTAGCGCTGCGCGCTGGGGCCTGGCGGTGCTGCTGGCCGCCACGGCCGGCGCGGCCTGGGCGCAGCAGGGGGGGGCGGGGACGCTGCCGCTCGTGGTCGGCTCAGGCAGCGGCGGCACCAGCTACTCGGTGCCGATCCAGACCTTGCTGTTCTTCACGGCCTTGTCCTTCCTGCCGGCCGTGCTGCTCATGATGACGGGCTTCACGCGCATCGTGATCGTGCTCTCGCTGCTGCGCCAGGCCATGGGGACGCAGTCGGCGCCCCCGAACCAGGTGGTGATCGGGCTGTCCCTGTTCCTGACCTTCTTCGTCATGGGACCGACCTTCGACCGCGTGTACCAGGAGGCCTACCTGCCCTACTCCACCAACGCCCTGGGCTTTGAGCAGGCGGTGGACAAGGCGCAGGCGCCAATGCGCGAATTCATGCTGAAGCAGACCCGGCAGTCGGATTTCGCGCTGTTCGCGCGCTTGGCCAAGCTGGAGCCCGGCGTGACAGTGGAGCAGGCGCCGTTTCGCGTCATCGTGCCAGCCTTCGTCATCAGCGAGCTGAAGACGGCGTTCCAGATCGGCTTCATGATCTTCATCCCGTTCCTGGTCATCGACATGGTGGTCGCCAGCATCCTGATGTCGCTGGGCATGATGATGCTTTCGCCCGTGCTCGTGGCGCTGCCGTTCAAGCTGATGCTGTTCGTGCTGGCCGATGGCTGGAACCTGCTCATCGGTTCGCTGGCGGCGAGCTTCGCCACCTGAAGGAGAAACCGCCATGACTGCGCAAATGGTGCTCACCATCGGCCGCGAGGCCCTTACCCTGCTGCTCATGGTGGCCATGCCCATCCTGGGCACCATCATGGCCGTGGGGCTGCTGGTGAGCGTGTTCCAGGCCGTGACGCAGATCCACGAGGCCACGCTGGCCTTCGTGCCCAAGCTCATCGCGGCCATGGTGGTGTTCGCCGTCGCTGGCCCATGGATGCTGACCACGCTGGTGGACTACCTGCGGCGCACCATCGAATCCCTGCCGACGGCGCTCGGCTGACGCGGGCCGGGGAGGGCGCGGCGCATGGTGACGTTTTCCGAGGGCCAGATCATGGCCTGGCTGTCGCCGCTGCTGTGGCCCTTCCTGCGCGTGCTGGCGCTGTTCTCGACGGCGCCGGTGTTCTCGCTGCGCGTGATTCCGACGCGCGCCAAGGTCGGCTTCGCGCTGTTCGTGTCGCTGTGCGCGCAGCCCATGCTGGGGGACCAGCCGGTGATCGGGGTCAACAGCCCCGAGGCGCTGGGCACGGCGGCGCAGCAGGTGGCGGTGGGCATGGCCATGGGGTTTGCCGTGCGCGTGGTGTTCGCGGCGCTGGATCTGGCGGGCGAGTTCATCGGCCTGCAGATGGGGCTGAACTTCGCCGCGTTCTTCGACCCGGCCAGCGGCGGGCAGATCAGCGCCGTGGGGCGTTTCTTCAGCCGCATGGTGCTGCTGCTGTTCGTGGTCACCAACGGCCACCTGGTGCTGCTCATGGCCGTGGTCAAGAGCTTCGACCATTTCCCGACCGATGGGAATTTCCTGCAGTCGCTGGCGCAGATGCGGCTGTATGAACTGGGCAGTGCGCTGTTTTCCAGCGCCTTCTGGCTGGCGCTGCCCATGATCGCGCTGCTGCTGTTCGTCAACCTCACGCTGGGCATCATCTCGCGCGTGGCGCCGCAGATGAACATCTTCGCCGTGGGTTTTCCGGTCACCCTCACCGTGGGGCTGATGGGTATCGCCGCCACGCTGCCGATGCTGGAGCAGCCGCTGCTGAACCTGCTGCAGCTGGCGATCGAGATCTTTCAAAAACCATAGCTGCCAGCGCTTTCCTGGTAAGGGCTGGAGGCTGATTTGGCCTGAAATCGTTCCTACACCAGCTGATTGCGGATGGCGTAAACGGTGAGCTCCGCGTTGTTGGTGAGCTGGAGTTTTTCCAGCACGCGCGCGCGGTACACGCTCACGGTCTTGGGGCTGAGCATTAGTTCGTCGGCGATGTCCGACAGGCGCTTGCCCGAGGCGATCTTGACCAGCGTCTGCAGCTCGCGCTCGGACAGCGTTTCGTGCGGCATCTCCGGCGTGGGCTCGGCCAGGCTGTTCGCCAGCAGCTGGGCCACTTCGGGCGTGAGGTACTTGCGTCCCTGGGCCAGGGTGTGTACGGCGGCGGCCAGGTGCGTCGGGTCGCCGGCCTTGTTGGCGTAGCCGTGCGCGCCGGCCTTGAGGCAGCGCAGCGCGTACTGATCCTCCGGGTACATCGAGACGATGAGCACCCGGATGCTGGGGTGCGTCTCGCGCAGGCTGGCCAGCACTTCGAGGCCGTTGCGGCCGGGCATGTTGATGTCCAGCAGCAGCACGTCGCAAGGCGCATGGCGCAGCGCCTCGCGCAGCTCGGAGTAGCCGCCGGCTTCGGCGGCGACTTCGATGCCGGGGTCATCGAGCAGGGTGTCGCGGATGCCACGCCGCAGCACGGCATGGTCATCGCACAGCACGACATGGATCACGGGATGCACTCCTTGGGCGTGGGGTCGGTGGAAGGCGATGGTAGCGGCAGCGAGACGATCACCGAGGTGCCCTGGCCAGGCCGGCTGCTCACGTCCAGCCAGCCGCCCACGGTGCGCGCGCGCTCCTGCAGCCCTTTCAGGCCGAAGGCCTTGGGCTTGCCGCGTGCCTCGGCGGCGAAGCCGCAGCCGTCGTCGCTGACCTCCACGGTCAGCACGCCCTCGTGGTCTGACAGGTCGATGCGCACCTGGCGGGCGCTGGCGTACTTGCCGGCATTGGTCAGGGCTTCCTGCGCCGTGCGGTAGGCCACGAGCTGCAGATCGGCGGGCACATCGATGGCCGGGGCACTGCTGCGCAGTTGCACCGCCACGCCGGTGCGCCGCTCAAAATTCTCGGACAGCCACTTCACGGCGGCCACCAGGCCCTGGTCCAGCACCGGCGGGCGCAGGTTCATCATGATGCGCTGGCTGGCGCCAATGGCGTGCTGCAGCATCTCCAGCGCTGCGCTGGTGTGCGCCTGGATGCCGCCCTCGGGCGCGTGGCGCCCGATCCAGGCCAGATCGAACTTGACGGCGGTGAGCGCGCCGCCGATGTCGTCGTGGATCTCGCGTGCGATGGCCGCGCGTTCGGCCTCGATCGAGCGCTGCAAGTGCTCCGTGAGCTCGGCCAGGCGGCGCTCCGACTGGGCCAGCTCGGCGGCGGCCTGCTCGCGCGCCTGGCGTGCCTCGTGCACCTCGATGGCGCGCGCCACCACATGGGGCAGGCGGGCGATGTCGTCCTTGAGCAGGTAGTCGCTCAGGCCCAGGCGCATGGCATCGACGGCCGCGGCTTCGCCGATGGCACCCGACAGCAGCACGCAAGGCGGGTGCCCAGGCTGGCGGGCGACGTGCGCCCACACGTCGAGCGCGGTGAAGCCGGGCAGGCGGTAATCGGCCAGAATCAGGTCGAAGGTTTGGAGGTCGAGCTGCTGCAGCGCCTGCAGGCTGTCGATGTGCTCGATATCGAAGCGGGCGCCGCTGCGCTGCAGGGTGATGCGGGCGAGCTGGTGGTCGGCCAGGGAGTCTTCGATGTGCAGAATGCGCCGGAACGTCTCCATGGTGCTGTCACGCGCAACGTTCTAAGGGTCGATCCGGTACTGTATGGCCCATAGGGCGCTATCATAGGATACAACTTGGAACAAAGCCTTCAGGCATTTGCTCCGCGGGAATGGCTGACCGTCGACACGCCCCTCAGCGGGGGAGGAATGATGCAATCTTCGCTAACAACATCTGGAGGGCCAGCGGTTCAGGTGCCAGTCATGGTGGCGGCGGAACTGCAGGACTCCCTGCTCGTCGTCATGCACGACCTGCAGCGGCTGGAAGGATTGCTCAGCCATGCCACCGACAATCTGCTGGAGCGCTTTGGCGAGGCCAATGGCCTGCTGACCGATGGCGTGGTCGGCACGTCGCCCGAACTCGCTGCTGCGCGTGCGGCACTGCGCAGCGCGGTGACGGAGTTGCAGTTTCACGACATGGCGTCGCAATTGATCTGGCATACCACCAAGGTGCTGCAGGGCTGTGCTTTCCGGCTCGCCTCGGAGGCCATGGGCCAGGAAGAGGGCGAGGAAGCCGTCTCTTTCGTCGAAATAATGCCTGAGCGTCCCAACCCCGTGACACAGAGTGAAATGGATGCCGGTTCCATCGATCTGTTCTGAGCCCGTCCGCCGTTCCAAACCTATCTATACAAGTCTCGTTGGAGTCCTACATGCTGTCGATTCTCGCTGTTGACGATTCGCCTTCCATGCGCAAGATGGTGAACTTCACCCTCACTGGTGCGGGCTATCGCGTGGTGGAGGCCGTGGACGGCCAGGATGCCCTGGAAAAAGCGGATACCCACGAGGTGGCGCTGGTGCTGGCTGACCAGAACATGCCGCGCCTGGATGGCATCGGCCTGACGCGCAAGCTGCGCGAGCACCCGCGCTACAAGACCACGCCCATCCTCATACTCACGACCGAGTCGAGCGACCAGATGAAGCAGGCGGGCAAGGCCGCAGGCGCCACGGGCTGGCTGGTCAAACCATTCGATCCTAATCGCTTGATCGAAGTCATTCAAAAGGTCATTCGCTGAAACGCGAAGGCGAAGAATCCCCGGACACAGCAGGAGCCCAGATGGCGGATACCTATAACGAAGGAGCAGGCGCAGGCGCCGATTTCGACCTGAGCCAGTTCTACCAAATCTTCTTCGAGGAGGCCGGCGAGAACCTCGACCAGATGGAGCAGATGCTGCTCGATCTGGATCTGAGCGCCGCGAACGACGAGGAACTCAACGGCATCTTCCGCTGCGCCCATTCGATCAAGGGCGGTGCGGCAACATTTGGCTTTTCCGATGTGGCCGAACTGACCCATCAGATGGAATCGCTGCTCGACCGCCTGCGCCGCCATGAGCTGCAGCCGGTTCCTGCCATGGTCGATGTGCTGCTCGATTCCGCCGATGCGTCGCGCAGCCTGCTGGCGCGCCACCAGTCCGGTGGGCAGGGAGAGGCGGTGTCCACGGCGGATCTGGTGCGGCGCATCGCGGAGCTCGCCGCCGGCCAGGCACCGACGCTTTCAGCGCCGGTGCCGCCCGCACCTGCGCCTGCACCCGTGGCGGAGCCCGTGTGCGCACCCGCCGCGGCTCCAGCGCCCGCGCCTGCTTCCACTGGCGGTGCGGCGCGGGCCCTGCAAATACAGATCGGACCGCTGGAACGCCTGGAGCAGGCCGACGCCATCAAGGAACTGTTCCGCGATATCGCAGGGCTGGGAACCATTGAGGACCTGCCTTCCACCGTGCCGCAGACGCGCCTGTATGCCGTGCAGACCAGCTCTACGGACGACGACCTCCTTGACCTGTTTGCCTTCCATGTGGCCAAGGAGCAGGTCCAGATCCGCTCCATGGAGGGCGCTGCGCCCGTGGAGCCTGAACCTGCCGATGTCACGGTACAGGCAGTGTCCGACATGGCCGGTGGCGCGCCTTACGGCTTCTTCCCCGGCGCGCCGGGTGCGCCTGCGGAGCAGCAAGCCGCAACGGCGGCGCAGCCCGTGGCGAACGCCGCGGGTACCCGCTCCACAGCGCCGCGCACTGGCGATGCCAAGTCCGCGCAGATGGAGTCGACCACGATCCGCGTGGACGTGAAAAAGGTGGATCAGCTCATCAACCTGGTGGGCGAATTGGTCATCACCCAGGCCATGCTGGCGCAGAACAGCCAGGGGCTGGACCCTGCGGTGTACCAGCAACTGCTGGCCGGTCTGGCTGACCTGGATCGCAACACCCGCGATTTGCAGGAGTCGGTGATGTCGATCCGCATGATTCCGATGTCGATCGTGTTCAGCCGTTTCCCGCGCATGCTGCGTGACGTGGCGAACAAGCTGGGCAAGAAGGTCGATCTGGTGACCTTGGGCGAGGCCACGGAACTGGACAAGGGGCTGGTTGAGAAGATCACCGATCCCCTGACGCACCTGGTGCGCAACAGCGTGGACCATGGTATCGAGGCGCCCGAGGATCGCATTGCCGCAGGCAAACCGGAGCATGGGACGATCACCCTGTCGGCGTCGCACCAGGGCGGCTCCATCGTCATTGAGGTGCGCGATGACGGCAAGGGCATGTCGCGCGAGAAGATCCTCCGCAAGGCGCGCGAGCGCGGCATGGATGTCTCTGATGCCATGCCGGACAGCGAGGTCTGGCAGCTGATTTTCGCGCCCGGCTTCTCCACGGCGGATGTCGTGACCGACGTGTCTGGGCGCGGCGTGGGCATGGACGTGGTCAAGCGTAATATCGCCGCGCTCAACGGCTCGGTCGAAATTGATTCCGCCGAAGGCTATGGCATGCGCGTAGCCGTGCGCTTGCCGCTGACGCTGGCCATCATGGATGGCATGTCCGTGGGTGTGGGCAACGAGGTCTACATCCTGCCGCTGTCCTCTGTGGTCGAGTCCTTCCAGGTCAATCCCGATGACGTGAGCACGGTTGCACAGGGCTCGCAGCTGGTGAAGGTGCGCGACGAGTACATGCCCGTGATTTCGCTGGAAAAGGTGTTCCAGGTGCCGCGCCAGGACCAGGACAAATCCAGCACCATCATGGTGGTGGTCGAGTCCGATGGCAGCCGTATCGCCCTGCTCGTGGACGAACTGCTGGGGCAGCACCAGGTCGTGGTGAAGAACCTTGAAAGCAACTACCGCAAGGTGGCCAACGTGTCCGGGGCCACCATCCTGGGCGATGGCACGGTGGCCTTGATCTTGGATACCAGCAGCCTGGTGCGCCGCGCGCGCCATTGATGACGCATGAACCCCTGCGCCATGCCATGTGCAGAGCAGGCCGTGACAAGGAGATATGACATGACTGTGGTGACCCCGAGCGCAGAAGTGGCCGCTACCGGCGCGCGCGAATACCTGACGTTCCGGCTCGACCAGGAAGAGTACGGCATCGACATTCTCAAGGTGCAGGAAATCCGGGGTTACGAGCCGCCGACCCGCATTGCCCATGCGCCAGAATTCATCAAGGGCGTGGTCAATCTGCGCGGCACCATCGTGCCCATCGTGGACATGCGCTTGAAGTTCAACTGTTCCAAGGCGGACTACAACAGCTTCACCGTGGTCATCATCCTGAACCTGCGCAACCGGGTGGTCGGCATCGTGGTCGATTCGGTCAGCGACGTGATGGAGCTGTCGCCCGACAACGTGCGTTCCGCGCCGGACATCGAGAGCGCCATCGACAGCAACTGCATCCTGGGGCTGGGCTCGGTCGGGGAGCGCATGCTGATCCTGCTGGACATCGAGAAGCTGATGTCCAGCGTCGACATGGGCCTGGTTGCGATGGAAGACTGACGTACGCCGTCATGCGCCAGAACCTCGCCTCCGCCCGCACCGACGATGATGCCGATGCCGTCTCGGGCCCGCTGGCCCAGGGGCGTGAATTCGTCTGGACGACCGCCGACTTCGCGCGGGTGCAGTCCCTGATATACCAGCGCGCGGGCATCAGCCTGCACGACGGCAAGCACGCCATGGTCTACAGCCGCCTTTCCCGGCGGCTGCGTGAGACGGGGCATACCAGCTTCAGCGATTACCTCGGATGGCTGGAAACGCATGACGGGCCGGAGTGGCAAGAGTTCATCAACGCCCTCACCACCAACCTGACGGCTTTTTTTCGCGAACAGCACCATTTCGAGATATTCGCTGCGCATTTGCGCACCCGTCCCGCGGGCTCTTCGTGGCGTGTCTGGTGCAACGCGGCATCCACGGGCGAGGAACCCTATTCCATCGTCATCACGGCGCTGGAAACCTTGGGGATGAACGCCGCGTTCAAGCTCACGGCCAGCGACATCGACTCCCGAGTGCTGGCCAAGGCGGCGGAGGGCGTGTATCGCCTCGACGGTGCCAAGGGGCTGAGCCAGGAGCGCTTGCAGCGGTTCTTCCTGCGCGGCAAGGGGGCGAATGCGGGAATGATTCGCGCCAAGCCCGAGCTGCGCAAGGCCATCGAGTTCATGAGCGTGAACCTGATCCGTGACGACTGGCCGTTCCGTGAGCCTTTCGACGTGGTCTTCTGCCGCAACGTGATGATTTACTTCGATGCGCAGACGCAGCGCCGCGTGCTGGAGCGCATCCACCGCGTGCTCAAGCCTGGCGGCATGCTGTTTGTCGGCCACGCCGAGAATTTCAGCGAATCGCGCGATCTCTTCACCCTGCGCGGAAAGACCGTATATGAGCGCCGCTGACCGTACCAATGCCGGCTCTGCTGGAAGGGCACCATGACGTCTCTCAACCCCGGCTCGACGCCTTCAACGCCCTCCGCCGGTGCGCTGTCCAGCGGGATGGAGCGCCGCCGTGCGCCACGCATCGCGCCCTTGAGTGCCGATATCTATACCCAAGGCAACCGGACCGTGCCCGAGGTGTCGCTGCAGGATCTCAAGGCGCGTGCGCGCAAGCCGGGCGAGGCGTCGTTCTTCTATTTCGACCACCATTTCCAGTTCAATGCGGTCAAGGTGCTGCCCGGCGAGTACTTCGTTTCGGGCGATAACATCGTCATCATGACCGTGCTCGGTTCATGCATTGCTGCGTGCCTGTGGGACAGTCGCGCACGTGTCGGCGGCATGAACCATTTCATGTTGCCCGAGAGCGATTCCACCGACGTGTCGGGGCGCTACGGCTCGTATGCCATGGAATTGCTGATCAACGAAATGCTCAAGCTGGGCGCACGCCGTGAAACCATGCAGGCCAAGATCTTCGGTGGCGGTCAGGTCATGGCCAATTTCACGACCATGAACGTGGGCGAACGCAACACGAGCTTTGTCGTCAACTACCTGCAGACCGAGCGCATCCCCATCGTCTCCGAGGACGTGCTCGACATCTACCCCCGTAAGGTCGTGTTCTTCCCCGCGACGGGCAAGGCCATGGTGAAGCGGCTGGCGCATGCCCATCCCGACGCGCTGGCCCAGGAAGTGCGCGGTAATGCCGCCACGGTGGCCAAGACCACGTCGGGCGGCTCCGTGGATCTGTTTTGAAGCAAGTGGCTAGAGGAAAAATTTGGGAATGAACAAGAAGATCCGGGTCATCGTGGTGGACGACTCCGCCCTGGTGCGCAGTCTGCTGGCCGAAATCATCAACCGGCAACGCGACATGGAGTGCATCGGCACGGCCAACGACCCGCTGGTGGCGCGCGAGATGATCCGTGAACTGAACCCTGACGTGATCACCCTGGACGTGGAAATGCCGCGCATGGACGGCATCGATTTCCTGGGGCGCCTCATGCGCCTGCGGCCGATGCCGGTGGTGATGATCTCGACGCTGACCGAGCGTGGCGCCGAGGTCACCATGCGGGCCCTGGAACTGGGGGCCGTCGATTTCGTCGCCAAGCCGCGCGTCGGGCTGGCCAGCGGGCTGAACGAACTGGCGTCGCAGATCGTGGACAAGATCCGTGTCGCCGCCGTGGCGCGCGTGCATCGGGTCGCGGCACCGGCTTCCGGCCCTGCCTCCACCGCAGCAGGCGCACTTGCCGCGGCGGCTACGCCGCCGGCGGCGCCTTCGGGTTTGCTGGGTCGTCTGTCAACGGAGAAGATCATCGCGATTGGTGCATCCACCGGCGGTACCGAGGCCATTCGCGAGGTGCTTGTGCGCATGCCGCCGGATTCGCCGGCCATCGTCATCACACAGCACATGCCACCTGGCTTCACGACCAGCTTCGCCGCGCGCCTGAACAGCCTGTGCCAGATCACGGTGAAAGAGGCGGTCAACGGCGAGCGGATTCTGCCGGGCCACGCCTATATCGCCCCGGGGGGCACGCAGTTCCACATTGCCCGCAGCGGCGCCAACTATGTTGCCGTGGTCGATGACGCGCCGCCGGTGAATCGCCACAAGCCCTCGGTGGAGGTGCTGTTCAAATCGGTGGCTGCGGTGGCGGGGCGCAATGCCTACGGCGTCATGCTCACGGGCATGGGCGCCGACGGTGCCGTCGCCATGCGCGAGATGAAAGACGCCGGCAGCTACAACTACGTGCAGGACGAGGCCAGTTGCATCGTCTTCGGCATGCCGCGCGAAGCCATTGCCCACGGCGCTGCCGACGAAGTGCTGCCGCTGACGCAGATCGCCGGGGCCTTGGTGACTCGCCTGCGCAGCACGACGGACCGCCTGCACCACCGCATCTGAGGCGCAGGCCGGCGCTTCATTCCGAGAGCGTGGTCCAGCGCTCCAGCGCTGCCAGCAATAGTTCCTCGATTTCCGCGTCGCGCTGGTGCAGTGCGGCGGCGCGAATGCCATCCTTGGCGTACAGGGTGCCGTCCGCCAGTTCGGCGCGAATGGCCTGCTGCTCCGCCTCCAGGGCGGCAATGTGGCCGGGCAACTGTTCCAGTTCGCGCTGCTCCTTGTAGCTCAGCTTCTTTTTTGATAGCTGTTCGCGCTTGTCTGACGTGGCTTTGGGCTCGATTTTGTTCTCGTTTGTGGGTTTGCCCGTGCTCACCGGCGTGCGGCTGCGCTGGGACTGGGTGAGCCAGTCCTGCACGCCACCTTCGTATTCGCGCCAGAGGCCGTCGCCCTCGCAGGCAATCGTGCTGGTGACGACGTTATCGAGAAAGGCGCGGTCGTGGCTCACGAGGAACACGGTGCCGTCGTAGGTCTGGAGCAGTTCTTCGAGCAACTCCAGCGTGTCGATGTCGAGGTCGTTGGTCGGTTCGTCGAGCACCAGCACATTCGCCGGACGGGCGAACAGGCGCGCCAGCAACAGCCGGTTGCGTTCGCCGCCCGAGAGGGAGCGCACCGGCGAATGGGCGCGGGCGGGGGAAAACAGGAAATCGCCCAAGTAGCTTTTCACATGCTTGCGCTGGCTGCCAATCTCGATCCACTCGCTGCCGGGGCTAATGAAATCCTCCAGCGTGGCGTCGAGGTCGATGGCGTGGCGCATCTGGTCGAAGTAGGCTACCTGCAGGTTGGCACCGCGCCGTACCTGGCCGCTGTCGGGTGCCAGCTCCCCCAGCACCATCTTGAGCAAGGTGGTCTTGCCAGCGCCGTTGGGGCCGATCAGGCCGACCTTGTCGCCGCGCAGGATGGTGCCCGAGAAGTTGCGCACGATCGTTTTGTCGCCGAACGCCTTGTGCACGCCCGCCAGTTCCGCGACGATCTTGCCCTGGTAGCTGCCGCCGGTGCCGGCGTCGATGTCCATCCGCACCCGGCCCAGCGCATCACGCCGCTCGGCGCGGTTGACACGCAATTGCTCCAGCCGGTTGATGCGGCTTTGGCTGCGCGTGCGCCGCGCCTCCACGCCTTTGCGGATCCATATCTCTTCCTGGGCCAGCAACTTGTCGGCCCGTGCATTGATGACGGCCTCCTGGGCCAGTTGCTCTTCCTTCTGCAACTGGTACTGGGCGAAATTGCCAGGATAGGAGCGTAACTGGCCGCGATCCAGCTCGACGATGTGCGTGGCCACGCGGTCCAGAAAAGCGCGATCGTGGGTGATGGTGACGACGCTGCCCTTGAACGCCAGGAGCAGATCTTCGAGCCACTCGATCGAGTCCAGATCCAGGTGGTTGGTGGGCTCGTCCAATAGCAGCACATCCGGCCTGGCGACAAGCGCCTGTGCCAGCGCCACCCGCTTGCGGGTGCCGCCTGACAGCGTGGCGACGATCGCCTGGGGCTCCAGGTGCAGGCGGTGCAATGTTTCCTCGACACGCCGTTCCCAGTTCCAGGCGTCAGCCGCCTCGATCTGCGACTGCAGTGCATCCAGATCCAGTCCAGGTGTGTTGGACAGGTACTGCTCACGCAACGCGATGACCGAAGCCAATCCCGTGGAGGCCGCCTCAAAGATGGTGTGCGTGGGCTCCAGCACAGGTTCTTGGGGAACATAGGCAATGCGCAGGCCTTGCTGTACCTGCAGTACGCCATCGTCAGGATGCGCCAATCCTCCCAGGATCTTGAGCAAGGACGACTTGCCAGCGCCGTTGCGGCCGATCAGTCCGACGCGCTCATTGGTTTCGAGCGAGAAGCTGGCGTGATCCAGCAGGGCCACATGCCCGAAGGCGAGCTGGGCGTCTAAGAGAGTGATGAGTGCCATATGGGAGCAGGATTATCGAGCCCCGTGGGAGCGCGGCAATTGCGCAGCGCGCTCGTGTTTGTGAAAACTTTGTGAAACCCGTGCTATAGTCGCGCCTCTTCGTTGCTGAAGTGCTTGTGCAGACAGGTAGCAGGTAGCGAAGTTGGTGATCTTCTCTTTGTTTGTTGCGCGGTGAGTTTTTTCTGTGCTATGATCGAGGGCTTCGCTG